>Ga0315541_1000167_pt1 | contig 69489 bp, 45 predicted proteins | sample SalMarSW160190MG_FD_203095 | JGI IMG/M metagenome (GOLD analysis project Ga0315541, IMG submission 203095) | Salt marsh sediment microbial communities from the Plum Island Ecosystem LTER, Massachusetts, United States - Salt Marsh Sediment SW1601-190 ... | reverse complement strand
CAAATGGGCGCAAAGGGGGTGGTCCACAGGAAGGGAGTCATCGCCGTCGACGGGGCGGTGTCCGTTCAGGTGCTGCGTGGCTACCCGTACGCCGACACGCCGACGATTCCCGCCGAGGTGGCCGCCTGGCTGGAGGCCCTGCTTGGCCTGAAGCCGCCGGACACCGTGAAGCCGAATCACCCGGGCCTGGCCCGGCTGTCGCGCTGGATCAACTACCGGATTGCCTCTGAGCCGGAGCGGAGGCTTGGCAGCTCCGAGCTGATCGAGAAGGCGAGGAAGTGGCTGCCCGAGCACCTCGTCGGCATCCGCCTGACGCCGGAGAGGCTGCGCGGGCAGCGGCGCGTCGGATTCGCCGATTATCAGGTCGACGCGCAGGCCCCGAAGCCGGACCCGCGCGAGCCGGAGGCGCTCGACTGCCTGGACTCCGCTGAAGGCGAGCAGCGCGTGCGCGGCCTGGGCCTTCTTGCCGAGATCGGCGATCCGGACCTGTTCGACTGGTGCGCGATGTTCCTTGAGGACGAGGACGTGGCGGTGCGGGTGACCGCGCTTCGCAGGATGCTCCAGTGCAGGGATCCCGTCCCGGAAGTGATCGAGCCGTCCGTCGCTTCGGAAGACCGGCGCGTGCGGGCCGCGGCAATCGCCGTCCTGGCCAAGCACGCGGGACAGGACGCCCCGCGCTGGATCGAACGGGGTCTTCGCGATCCCGAGCCGTGTGTCCGGACGGAGGCCGTGCGCTTTCTCGATCGGCTCGACCCGCGTCGCCACCGGGCACTCTTCGAGCTGGCGCGTCACGACCCCAACCCCGACATAGCCGCAAGGGCGCGCAAGGGCCTGCTGAGCAAACGCGGTTCAATATGAACGCCCGCGAACAGGCCCGCGGAAGCCGACCAGGAGAGCCTGCGGCCTTCCGCGCAGCCGCGCGGAAACAGCTCAACCGCCGCAGGATCCAAGTCGATCATACCTCGACAGGTTAAATGCCCAGGCGGAGGATGGGTCCGATAATGCGCGGGAGTTCGGCTCGCCACAGAGCCGGGGCGCATCCGGAAAGGGAGGTAATCCGTGAGCAACCTGGAGAGTGAGTTCAGCGGGGAAGGCCAGTCGTATCCCCAACAGGCCGCCCGCCCCGGGGGGGCCACCGCCGCGGCGAATCAGAACCTCGCGCTCAGCGCCCTGGGAGCGGCCGTGGGCGCCGGCTTCGGCGGGCTGATCTGGTTCGGCATGGCCTATCTCTCCGGCATGGAGTTCGCCATGGTGGCGGCGCTGGTGGGGGCCATGGCCGGCTGGGGGGCGGTCTGGCTGGGCAAGACCCGCACCGAGGCGGTGGGAGGCATCGCCGCCCTGGTCGGCTTGATCGGCATCTTCATCGCCAGCTACGCCGCCTATCACCACGGCATGCACGTGGAGCTGGCAAAGGCCCAGTTTCGCAACGACTTCTACTACGCCCAGACCATCGAGAACCCGGACTTCGACCACATGTCCGCGCCCGAGAAGGAGGCCCTGTTCGAGAAGGCCTATCAGGGGGCCCTGGCGAAGGACCCCGGCTACTGGGGCAGCCTGAAGGAAGACCCCTTGGGGCTGGCCATGATGGTCCTCTTCGGCGGCTTCGGCGTGTACTACGCCTTCCGCGTCGGCTCCGGCATCACCCGCGAGGGCTCCTTCTGGTAAGGGCTGCCCGGGCCCAGCGGCGCTACTCGTAGCCCGGCAGGAACTCGGCCTGCACGGCGAACATCTCTTCCACGCAGGCCCGCGCCCGCGGCAGGGAGTTGGTCAGCGGGTCGGCCACCAGGCATTGCAGGGCGAGCTTCCGGGACTTTTGCAGGGCGGCGTCGGCCAGCAGCTCATAGTAAGCGCAGCGGGCCGCCACCAGCCCCACCACCGCCTCCGGCAGCGGACCGACCTTGAGCCCGCGGATGCCGTTGGCGTCGGCGATGGCCGGCACCTCCACGATCGCGTGCTCCGGCAGGTTGCTCACCAGGGACTCGTTGGGGATGTTGGCGTAATGCAGCGTCCGGCCGTTGTACCACATCGACAGCAGCATGCGCACGGCCTCGCCGGCGGCCTCGGCCGGCTTGTGCCCGAGAGGCTGCTTTCCCTGGCTCTGCGCCTTCAGGTCGGACCGGAGCTTCCGCTCCATCTCCAGCCGCTCGTCGAAGTCGTGGCCGGAGCGGAAGGAATATCGGCCCTCCTCCTCGCGGCCGTCGTCGTCGGGGCCGTAGAAGTACGGGAAGAACTCGGCCACGTGGTTGGCCCCGGGCATGGGCCAGCACCCGAAGATCTCCATCAGCTCCACGCTGGAGCCGTAGTACTTGCCGGTGTGCTCGGCCCGCATCTTCGCCTTGAACTGCTCGGTGAAGTCCTCGCCGTCGACGAGGATCTTCAGCGCCCAGACCCAGTGGTTCAGCCCGGCCGAGATCACCTCCACCCTCTCCGGCTCGATCTCCAGGAAGCGGGCGACTTGCTTCGGCAGGAAGCCGGCCGTGCACAGCCCCACGATCTTCACGCCGGTGGCCTTCTTCACCGCCCGGCAGATGCCGGCCATCGGGTTGGAGTAGTTGATCACCCAGGCGTCGGGGCAGAGCTGCTCGACGTCGCGGCAGATGTCGATCAGCGGCGGGATCAGCCGCAGCCCGCGGAAGAGCCCCCCCGGACCCACGGTGTCGACCGAATGCCCGTAGTAGCCGTGCTTGGCGGGGATCTCCTCGTCCTGGCGCCAGGTTTTCACCCCGCCGACGGCGATGGTGGTCAGGACGAAGTCGGCCCCGGCCAGGGCTTCCCGGCGGTCCGGCGTGCCGGTCACCTTGGTCTTCCTGCCCCACTCGGCGGCCATCCGCCGCCCGAGGGCGGCCATGATCTCCACGCCGGCCTGGTCGATGTCGACCAGGGCCAGCTCGGCCCCGTCCAGCTTGTCGCTGCCCACCAGGTCGGCCAGCAGGCCGCTGAAGCTGGAGCTGGCCGCGCCGATCACCACGATTTTCGGCGGTCTCGCTCTGTTCATGTCACGTCCCTTCCCGGCGTGCCCGGGCTGTGAGAACCTCAATCGAGATAAATCCTGCCTTCGCTCAGCGACGGGCCGCGGGGCGGGCGGAGCCACGCCGGCTTGAGCGTCCACGTCTGGCACCTGGCCTGCTCGGCCACCCTCTCGCAGCTAAACTCCAGCGAGTAGGGCCAGTGCTCGCCCAGGGAGCGGCGGACCCAGGCGTCGACCCTCATGGCCGCGTCCGGATACCGCGGGGCGGTCGGCACCCGCAGCCTTTCGTACTTCTCGGATCGGGCCAGGGCCAGATACGCCCGCCCAGCGACGACGGCCAACTGCCCCACGCCGACGCGGACGCCGCCGGTGTGCACGTTGGCCGGCAGGAAGCCGTCCGAGCGGACCGCCTGCACCAGCTCCCGGCACATGGTCACCAGTTCGTCGTGGCCGACCGTGTCGGCCTCCCGGGCCAGGGCCGGCAGCGACCGCGGGCCCAGCACGTCGCGGCGGGCGAGAGCGTACGGCACGTTGCCGCTCTCGTCGGCGCTGACGATCGACTCGGCCAGGCCGCACAGCAGCTCGGCCGGGGAAAAGGTGCGGTGCAGCACGGGCTTGCCCGCCTGCCGAAGCTGCTCGGCGTAGGCCGTCAGCTCGTCCCGGCGGATGTCGCCCGGCTGCGCCGAGAACAGCCGCGCCGCCTCCGACGCGCCCAGAAGCTCGATGTCGCGGTGGTCCTTGATGTACTGCACCAGCCGGCGGAAGTTGGCCTTGGCGGTGGCCTCCTGCTGCGGCGTCTTCACCGCGTACACCCAGCCCAGCTCCTGCGGCGTCCGCGTCATCCCCGAGGCCAGGCAGTACTCCTCGATCCAGCCGTGGGCCATCACCTGCACCGGGTGGCAGGCGAACAGCGAGACGTACTCCACCCCGCGGGCGGCGCAGGCGGCGATGTATTCGTCGAGCTGCCGGAACCTCTTCTCGAAGGCGTCGTCGTTGCTGTAGATGCTGTCGAAGCCGCCGAAGCCGGGCGTGCCCGCCGACGGCAGGTTCAGCGTCCCGGCGTACCAGTTCGGCTGCTCGGAGCCCTCGATGCCGATGATCCCGGTCATGTACGGCAGGCCGCGCTCGCCGGCGACGGCCACGTGCTGCGGGGCCCAGTAGAGATTGTGCCGGCTCAGCCCCACCGGCTCGGCGCCGAAGGCGGCGCGGAAGTCCTCGGCCACCTTGTCTTCGTACTTGCGCATCGCCTCCACGCCGTCTTCCCAGCCCATTTCCTGGAGGATCTCGGGAATCAGCGGGCGGCAGTTGCCCTGCTGGTGGGAGAGGAGGTCGTGCTTTGCCATCGCCTTGAGCACGTCGTCCCGGCCGCGATCCTTCAGCGTCCGCGCCTTCTCGCCGAAGACGCAGAAGCTGCCGCGGATGCCCACCTCGGTCATGATCTCGGCGAGCCAGCCGGGGATGTCGTCGATCCTGTACTCCGGCGGAAAGTAGATGTCCTCGGTGTCGAACTTGAACGTAGCGTACATGGGCCCACTCCTGTCAAATTCAGCCGGCGAACGTTCGCCCGGCACGGCTGTCTTTACAATGTTTGCCGCCCGATGTCCAACCGGCCCGCGGCTTTCGGGACCCGGGCCGGGGCGGGTAGTATAATGCCCCGACGGCGGAAGCGGGAGCAATCCCATCCTGCCGGGGGCGCTTCCGGCCAGACGGCTTACCCGCCCTCCCCGGCCGGGAAGCGCCGGCGGTTGCCGCCGGCGGCGGAGCTGGTATAATGATATGGAGCCAGTTGCGGCCGTTGGGGCCCGGCTGGCACGCCGCAGTCCAGGAGAGTTCGATGAGCGAGCAAGAGCAAGGGCGCACAACGCTGGAGACGCAGGTCGACGAGGCGATCGGGCAGATTCGCCGCTACATTCAGGCCGATGGCGGCGACATCGAGCTGGTCGGCGTCGAGCCGGACAGCGGCAAGGTGTCCATCCGCTTTCACGGGGCCTGCCGCGGCTGCCCCATGTCGGCCATGACGCTCAAGATGGGCGTGGAACGCCACCTGAAGGAGCAACTGCCGGAGGTGACCGAGGTCGTCTCCGTGGACTGACCGCCCCGCCGCCCCCGCGGCGGAGCGCTTCCGATCACAAGCCCCAGCACACCCCAGACAAACACGCCGACAGCCGCGCTGCCGGCACACAAGCAGAAGGGCCGCCCCTTGCCGGGACGGCCCTCTTGCACAACACGCAGTTATTACTCCATCGGCAGGAGGCCGATGGCGCCTCCTCCCGCTAACAGCTACGTGCAGCCAATTACTGAGTTACTTCCGACGGCGGAAGACCGCCACGGCGCCGATGGCCAGCAAGGCCAGCGTGACCGGCTCGGGGACCGCCGCAGCGCCGGTGCCGTAGCCGTACTCGTCGGCCCAGACGGTGTAGTCGCCGCCGTCGACGTTGGCATCCTCGGTGAAGTTGCCGACCGTCCAGCCGCCGGCGGACCACAGGGGGGCGTCGGTCTTGCCGTAGTTATCGGCCCAGACGGTGTAGTCGCCGCCGTCCACCTTGCCGTCGGGCTGTGTGTCGCCGGGATACGGCAGCACCGGGCCGCCGCCCAGGGTGAGCACCAACTGAGCGGCCGCGGGGCCGGGGCAGCCCCACTGGCCGCGGGCGTACACCTGGTGGTTCAGATAGTCCTCCGACCAGCACCGCAGACCGCGAACGTAGGTGGTCTCCCGGTCGCTGATCAGGTCCAGGACCAGGGCGTTGTCCAGGACCACGGTGTTCCACCCGGGCGTGATGGGATCAACGGTGGAAGGCACGTACCCGACGATGGGCACGCTGTTGAGCCTGGCCGGCATGGCCCAGAAGTTGCCCGTAGCCATGGTGTCAGGATTGACCCACGGGATGGTGCCGGCGGGCGAATCGCTAGCATACAGGTGACACGCACCCATGCTCGGCTCCGCGGCGCCATTGTCGCACTCAGTCGCGGACCCATCACCCGGTGCGGCGTTCGCCAGGTCGCAAACCAGCCAGTCGTTGACCGACCGGAAGGTCTCCACCCAGATGACGGCGGAGGGGTTGGGCCCTTCCCAGCTCACCCCGGCCGCCCGAAACTCAACCGTGTACTCGCTCTCGTCGAGTCCCTCAATCATGGTGGCCAACGTCGCCATGTCAGCCGGGTCCCAGTCCCCGTAAAGCGTGCTTTCCTGTTTGTCCTTGGCAAACCGGACATTGCAGTTCCGACCGTAGTTCAGCAACGGACTCGAAGTGTCGTTGGCGTTGTCCCGGGCCACAGTAAGGATCAGGTCCTGGGCGCCGGCCACCGTGGCCAGCAGACCAACTGCAAGAATGATTCCCAACAGCTTTTTCATCTGCCCTACCTCCTATCATTTACACTAAGGATGCGCCGGTCGCCTGACCGGGCGCAAACGTCAACCGCGGAGGCGATACGTACGTCGCTATACTTGCCGGGCTTCCCTTCCTCCTTTCCGGATACTGCCTGGGCCTGCCTTGGCCCTTCTCGGACATGCGCGGCAGCCGCGGCGGTCCTCCCCCAGACCGCTGGCTTGGCTGCCCTTTATATCAGGAACTTGCAGCGCTGTCAAGGAAGGTTTTGGCCATGCCGGGCGGGGGGGTGCCGGCGACTGCCCGGAACTCCTTTTCAAACCAGAGTATGCGCACAGCACCCGCGCTGCCTGCCGTCAGCTTCTCCCAGGCATCACCGCCGCGGCGGCCGCCGCGACCGGCACGGCTTAGGCCGAACGCCGGCGTCGCCTCAGGGCCCAAACGCCCACAACCAACAGCAGCCCGCAGGCCGGCTCGGGAACCGCCGCGGCGCCGGTGCCGTAGCCGTAGTTGTCGGCCCAGACGGTGTAGTCGCCGCCGTCGACGTTGGCATCCTCGGTGAAGTTGCCGACCGTCCAGCCGCCCGCGGACCAGGCCGGGGCGTCGGTCTTGCCGTAGTTGTCGGCCCAGATGGTGTAGTCGCCGCCGTCCACCTTGCCGTCCGGCTGGGCGTCGCCGGGATGCGGCAGCACCGGCCCCGTGGCGACGTTCCAGACGTGGATCACACCGTTGGTGGATTGGTCCTCCTGGGCATAGATGACGTTGTTGGCCCGGTCGTAGGCCATGGACTTGATGCCAGAGCCATCGAACATGACGTCCTGGATGTTCAAGGTCGCGTAGGCCTGGGGCTCCCAGGTGTTCTTCGTGCCCCCCACCACGGCGGCCAGATCCGCGGGATCGTAGAACATCATCCATGCCTTCAGGTCGTCCGCGGCGACCGAATCGCCCCCCATGTTGGTGATGTCCTTTGTCCCGCCCACCAGGAGGGCCGAGTCGGCGCCCTGCTCCAGCCACGCCCCGGCCTTCCACTGATCGTCCCTGTCCCAATTGTTCATCGAGTCGGCACTACGATATTGGACCAGGTAAGTCCCGGGCATGGGGCTGGCGGCGTCCCCGTCGAGGGCACCGATGGTGCAGCCGTTGCCATATTCTGCCCAGTCAAACCCTGTCACGAGGTTCTGGTCGGATGACAGGCCGCTGGAGAACACGGCCGCGCCCGAGGGGATCTCGGCGAGGAACTCCCCAACCGCGCGGTTGTCCAGCATGCAGTCCTTGGGCCCGTCATCGTTGGTCCCGTCACGGTCCATCTTGCCGCCGAAGTCCGGGCCGCCGGCATTCCGGACGTGATACAGCTTGTCGGTGGAGGCCAGATACTCCAGGCCGCCGCTGGCGTAGCCGGGCTCGTCCACGTTGGGGTCGGGGTTTGGCTTGTTCAGAACGGTCACGGCGTCCAGGTCACCCACGGCGGCCCCCTCCGACTTCTTCTTCAGAGTCGTGTAGTCCAGGGCCAGTTCGCCCATGTTATCTCGCCAGGAGTGGCCGAAGAGCAACAGCGAACCGTTGCCTCCGTCACCGATGGGGTAGTAGGCCATCCCGCCATTGCTCCAACTGAACTCACCCTCGGTGGTTCTGAACGCCCCCTGGTACTGTAGCGAGACCGCGGGGTCGATCGTGCCGGCCGGCGCCGAGCCAGCCATGACCAGCATGGCCACAATGCCGATTGGTGCGATACTCTTCATCGTGAGACCTCCTTCTCAGGAGAAGACCTGCTTCTCAATAGAGCGTGCATTAAAGGCCGGAACCGTCGCAATCGACAGCGCGGGCACCACCACCACTGCAATCGGAGCCGTCTTCACGGCGGTGCTCCTTCCTCCTGACCCGAGTCGAAATGCACACACCCGACTTGCCCGGGGAGGCCCCCTCCCTGGTCCATCACATTGTATCTGATTGTCCCGATATGTCAATGCCCTACTCCGGCGCGATAGCGTCAACAGTTTTGTGTAAGTTCCGGCAGCAGGTGCCATCGCCCGCCGCCACCAGGGGCCGAGAACGCCGATTTTCGCGGAACCTCAACCGGTTGCCGGGATTTCAAGTTATGTCATTGCAGCGCTTGATGTTCGTGCCCGCGGCGGGCGCGGGTCCACCGGTGGGGAAGGAGCAGTCAGGAAATGGCCAAGGGCGGAAAGAAAAACGACAGCGACGCGGACATCCAGGCCGTCAAGCATCTCAACGACGCCTACAGGAAGATGACCGAAATGCTCGCCCGCGTCATCGTCGGGCAGAGCGAGGTGATCGAGCAGGTGCTGGTGATCATGTTCTGCCGCGGACACGGCCTGCTGGTGGGCGTGCCCGGGCTGGCCAAGACGCTGCTGGTCTCGACCATCTCCCAGGTGCTGAACCTGACGTTCAAGCGGATCCAGTTCACCCCGGACCTGATGCCCTCCGACATCACCGGCACCGACGTGCTGGAGGAGGACCGCACCACCGGCAAGCGGATTTTCCGCTTCGTCCGCGGGCCGCTGTTCGCCAACATGATCCTGGCCGACGAGATCAACCGCACCCCGCCGAAGACGCAGGCGGCCCTGCTGGAGGCGATGCAGGAGCGGCACGTCACCGTGGGGGAGAAGACCTACGGCCTGCCGGACCCGTTCTTCGTGCTGGCCACGCAGAACCCCATCGAGCAGGAAGGCACCTACCCGCTGCCGGAGGCGCAACTGGACCGGTTCATGTTCATGATCCTGGTGGACTACCCCACCGCCGAGGAGGAGATTCAGATCATGAAGCAGGTCACCAGCGCCTATGAAGCCGAGCTGGCGGTGGCGCTGACGGGCGAGGAGATCCTGCGACTCCAGGAGATCGTCCAGCGGGTGCCGGTGGCCGACCACGTGTATCAGTACGCCCGGGACCTGGCCCGGGCCTCTCGCCCGGCGACGCCGGAGGCGCCGGACTTCGTCAACGAGCTGGTCAACTGGGGCGCCGGCCCGCGGGCCAGTATCTACATGACCCTGGCGGGCAAGGCCCGGGCCATCCTGCACGGGCGGTATCACGTGACCACCGAGGACATCCAGGCGATGGCGGCGCCGGTGCTGCGGCACCGCATCATCACCACCTTCAACGCCGAGGCCGCCGGCATCACCTCCGACGAGATCGTCCGGCGCCTGCTGGCGGAGATTCGCCCGGCCGTGGAGGAGGCGGTGGCGTAAGGGCAGTGAGACCTGCCTGCCTACGGCAGGTAGGCAGGCCGCAATACCGGAAGACCGTGGGACCGTGGGGCCGGAAGTAAGTGAGGTAGGAATGCGAATCGGCGTGTGCACATCTCCGGAGAACGTCGCCCGGGCCGTTGACGGGCTGAGCTTCGTCGAGCCGACGGTGGCGGGGCTGCTGTGCCCGGCCGAGAAGGACTCGGTCTTCGCCGGGCGGCTGGCGGCGGCGAAGGCGGCGGCCGTGCCCGTCGAGGCCGTCAACTGCCTGCTGCCGGGCGAGCTGAAGACCACCGGGCCGGAGGTCGATTTCGAGGCGGTGGCCGCCTACATCGAGGTGGTCTGCCGGCGAGCGAGGCAGGTCGGCCTGAAGATGATCGTCTTCGGCTCCGGCGGCAGCCGGCGGGTGTCGGAGGGCTTCGACCGCGGCCGGGCGTCCGACCAGCTCGTCGAGCACCTGAAGCGCTGGGGACCGATCGCGGCCGAGCACGACGTGACCTTCGTCGTCGAGCCGCTGAACAAGGCGGAGACCAACATCGTCAACACCGTCGACGAAGGGGCCGAGCTGACCCGCCGCGCCGACCATGCCAACATCCGCCTGCTGGCCGACACCTACCACATGGCCAGGGACGGCGACCCGGCCGACGCCATCCGCCGGGCCGGAGAACTGATCGTGCACGCCCACTGCGCCGAGGCCGTCGGCCGCGTGCCCGTCGGCTTCGGCGGCGAGGACCACCGACCCTACTTCCGCGCCCTCAAGGACATCGGCTACGACGGGCGCGTCTCCATCGAGGCCAACTGGAAGGACTTTCCCAAAGAGCTGCCGAAGGCGGTAATCGAACTCCGCAAGCAGATCGAAAGCGCATGAGCCGACAGAATATCCAAGCCGCCAACGGACAGCCCGGGTACATGCGTCTGCTGGACCCGGACGCGCTGGCGAAGATCGGCCGGCTGGAGCTGATCGCCCGCGGCGTGGTGGAGGGCTTCGTCGCCGGCAGGCACAAGAGCCCGTACAAGGGCTTCTCGGTGGAGTTCGCCGAGCACCGGGAGTACGTCCCCGGCGACAATATCCGCGACCTGGACTGGCGCGTCTTCGGCCGGACCGACCGCTACTACATCAAGCAGTACATCGAGGAGACCAACCTCCGCGCGCTGATCCTGCTGGACGCCTCCGGCTCGATGAAATACGCCGGCCGGCTGGCGGCCAGGCACCGCGGTGAGCGACTGAGCAAGTTCGGCTACGGGCAGTTCCTGGCGGCCTCGCTGGCCCACCTGATGATCCACCAGCAGGACGCCGTGGGCCTGGCCACCTTCGACACCAAGGTCCGCCGCTACATTCCCGCCCGCAGCCGGGCCTCGCACCTGCGGGTGATCCTGGAGGAGCTGGCCGTCACCGAGCCGGGCGCCGAGAGCGGCCTGGCGGAGGTCTTCCACGACCTGGCCGAGCGCATCCACCGCCGCGGGCTGGTCGTCATCATCTCCGACTTGTTCGACGACGTCGCCGAGGTCCTCCGGGCGCTGCATCATTTTCGCTACCGCAAGCACGAGGTGCTGCTGCTGCACGTAATGGCCGAGGAGGAGCTGACCTTCCCCTTCGACCGCTGGAGCGTCTTCCGCAACCTGGAAAGACAGGATCACCGGCTGCAACTGGACCCGCTGGCGGTCAAGAGCGAGTACCTCCAGCGGCTGAAACGCTTCGTCCGCCGCCTGGAGATCGCCTGCGGGCAGATGGACATCGACTACGTCCAACTGTCCACCCGAAACAGCTTCGACGTGGCCCTGGCCCATTACCTGGCGCGCAGGATGGCCAGAGCGCGGTAGGACCGCAGGGACCAGGGACCAGGATAGACGGCAAGAACAGACCGCATGAGCGAGATACGGAGCTACCGAGATCTGATCGCTTGGCAGAAAGCCATGGCGCTGGCAAAGCGCATATACGGAGCGACCCGGCTGTTCCCGAAGGAGGAAGTGTACGGCCTGACTCAGCAGATGCGAAGGGCAGCGACATCCATTGCCAGCAACATCGCAGAGGGATACGGACGCGGGAGCCGCAGAGATTACGTCCGGTTTCTTCACACGGCCCGTGGCAGCCTCTACGAAGTCGAAACTCAGGTACTGCTGGCGAAGGAGCTAACCTACCTGACGGACAAACAGGCGGCGTCGTTGTTGGAAGATACGGGCGAGTGTTCGAAACTCCTGTACGCGTTGATTAAGAGCTTGAGGGAAGCAAGTTGATTCTTCCAGGCGCACTTGACGAATCGCCAAGGCTTGTCGGGTGGCTTCTGGCTTCTGCGCCCTGGTGCCTGGTGCCTGGTCCCTGTTGCCTGTTGCGTGAGTAAACAATGACCTTCCTCAACGCCATCATGCTGTTCGGTCTGGCCGCGGTGGCCATTCCGATCATCATTCACATTCTCAACCGCCGCCGGGCGCGGGTGGTGGACTGGGCGGCGATGCAGTTTCTGGCCGAATCGGTGGCCTCGCGGAACCGCCGCATCCTGCTGGAGGAAATCCTGCTGATGGGCCTGCGCTGCCTGCTGCTGGGGCTGCTGGCGCTGGCGCTGGCGCGTCCGTTTTTGCGGACGGGGCAGGTGCTGGGCGGAAAGGGCGCCGACGACCAGGACATCGCCATCGTCCTGGACGGCTCGCTGAGCATGACCCTGGCGAGCGAGAAGCAGAGCAACTTCCAGCGGGCGATCGAGGAGGCCGCCCAGGTAGTGAAGGCCTGCCGGCCGGGAGACGCCGTCAGCGTGATCCTGGGCGGGCCGGCGCCGCAGGCGATCGTGCCGTCGCCGCTGTCGGACCGCGAGGCCGTCGGTAAGGCCCTGGCCGAGCTGACCGCCCCCGGCGGGTCGATGGACACGCTGGAGGCGCTGCGGGCGGCGACGCTATCGCTGGCGGCCGGAACCAACCCCGCCAAGAAGATCGTCCTCATCACCGACGGCCAGCGGCTCGGCTGGGACCTGGCCGCCTCGCAGAGGTGGCATTTCCTCGCCGAGGCCGGCGAATCGCTGCCGACCCGGCCGCTGGTGATCGCCCGCACGCTGGAGATGCCGGAGAAGTGGTCCAACGCCTGCGCGGCCGGACTGAGCTTTTCCCGCGACGTGATCGGCACCGACCGGGCGGTCAAGGTCACCGCCACCGTCGCCAACACCGGCGTCGGCGGTATCCAGTGCGAGGCCGTCGAGCTCTGGATCGACGAGGAGCTTATGGACAGCCGCCCGATCGACGAGATCGCCGACGGCGCCTCCAGCTCGGTGGTCTTCGAGCCGCGCTTCGAGCAGCCCGGCCCGCACGTCGTCCAGGCGCGCGTCGTCTGCAAGGACGACCTGCCCGCCGACAACCGAACCACCCGCGTGGTGAACGTCTTGCGCACGCTGCCGGTGCTGATCGTCCAGGGCAAGTCCTCCACGCAGCCGCTGGCCAGCGACGGCGACTTCCTCAAGATCGCCATGACCCCGCCGCCGGCGAAGGGCAACCCCTCCGGCCGGAACGAGGCGGGTGGGAACAGTCAGGACTTGATCCGGGCAGAAGTCGTCAACGCGATGGACATCGCCTCGGTAAAGGATTTCTCCGGCTATCGGGTGGTGGTCCTGGCCAACGCGGCCCGGCTGCCGGCGGCTGCGGCCGGGAAGCTGGCCGAGTTCGTCCAGGCCGGCGGCGGGCTGCTGATCGCCCCCGGAAGCAAGGTCCAGAAGGACTTCTACGACAACTGGACCGCACCCGACGGAAAGCCGCTGACCGGCTGCCGCCTGGCGAAGATCCAGCAGGACCAGGCCGGCGGCGCCGGCACCGAGCGGTTCGCCCACGTCGCCGTGAACACCATCGACCATCCGGCGCTGAAGCTGCTGTCGGACCCGTCGGTCAGCGACCTGGGGGCGGCGCGGATCAAACGCCACTGGGTGCTCGTCCCGCCCGAGAACGACGAGACGGTCGCGGTCGCCGCCCTGCTGGAGACGGGCGACCCGTTCATGGTGCAGCGCAAGGGCAGGGACGCGCGGGGATTCGTCATCACCCTCGCCCTGCCGCTGAACACGGACTTTTCCGACCTGCCGGTGCACGAGTGCGAGTGCTTCGTGCCGATGCTGCATGAGCTGCTGTACTACCTGGCCGCCCCGTCGCAGTTGCCGCTGAACGTCGAGCCCGGCCAGCGGCTGGTTTACACCGTGCCCGGGCAGGTGCGTAAGGGCGACAAGGCCCACGTCATGGCCCCCGACGGCCGGCCGGTGGACGCGGAGCTTCAGCAGCGCAAGGGGCGGTGGCAGGCCACCTACCTGACGGTCCGCCCGGGCCTGCACCGGCTGACGATACCGGACCCGGCCCTGGGCGAGCTGGCGACGCGTCCGGCGGTGGCGGGCAAAGGCCCGGCCGGCGCCGGCGGCATTCCCTTCGTGGTGCTGGCCGATCCGGCCGAGAGCCGACTGGAAGCCCTCAGCGACGACGACTACAACCGCGCCGGGCAGTTCGTCCAGCTCGCGCGGGCCGAGAGCCTCAGCGAGCTGACCGCCGCCATCACCGGCGACGCGCCCGGCAGCGAAATCTGGCGCTACCTGGCGCTGGCGGTGCTGGTTCTGTTGGTGGTCGAGATCCTCGCCACTCGCGCCATCACCGTCCGGCGCAGGATTCACCTGGCCGCGCCCGTCGCCTTCGGCGCCAGGCAGGTCGACGCCGAGCAGTTCCGCCGGGGCGCCGGTAAGCCCGCGCCGCCGCGGCCGCAGCTCAAGGAGGCGCCGACGCCATGACCTCCCCGGCACTGGCATTTTTCGTGCTTTCGCCGGCCTGGCCGAGCTGGCTGCTGATTCTGGGCGTGGTCGCCGCCGCGGCCGTGTGGCTGTGGTCGTACGGGCTCGTGCGGCTGCTCGCGGGCGAGCCGGACGGCGGCAGGCCGGCGCTGCTGGGCAGGCTCCGCCAGGCAGGGCTGATCACCGGGCGCGTGGGGCTGGCCTTCGGCGGCATCTGGCTGGGCTTCCAGGTAGCCGGGCGAATTTTCCTGCTGGCGACCAACTGGTCGATCTGGCCGGTGGCGCTGATCGCCGCCTGCGGCGCCGAGGCCGTCATCTGGCTGTACCGGCTGGAGCGGCAGATCGTCCCGCGGCGGACGGGCCTGCTGCTGACGGGCCTGCGGCTGGGGCTGCTGGGGCTGGTGATCCTGATGCTGGTTCAGCCGGTGTTCGTCTCTGTCCGGCGGGAGATGAGAAAGCGCGTGCTGGCGCTGCTGGTGGACACCTCCGCCTCCATGCGCATTTCCGACCGCCAGCTTCCGCCGCAGGAGAAGCTGCGCCTGGCCGAGGCGTTCTCGGTGGGCCCGGCCCGCCGGCCGTATCACCTGGAAGACAACGCCGACAGCCTGCGCGCGGTCCAGGCCGCCCTGGTGGGCGAGCTGGCTTGGCTGGACCGGCTTTCCCAGGCCGGCAGCGACGCCATCGGCGAGCAGCTCATCGCCCGGCGGAAGGAGCTGCACGAGAGGTTCAACGCCTGGGGGCAGGTGGTCGCCGAGCAGACCGACGCGGTCCAGTCGCTGCTGGATGAGTTCAAGCAGCTTCCGAAGAACCTCCAGGCGGACCTGCAAAGCGCCAAGGCCACGCTTTCGGCGCACGTCCGCCCGGGCCTGGTGGACGCGGCCGCACGCACGCACGAGGACCATGTGGACACCCTGGCGGCGGACTTCGGCCGCCTGCGGAGCGACCTGCGCCGGACGGTGAAGGAGCTGGCCAAGGCCGCCCCGCTGCTGGAGAAGGTCGGCCAAGAGCTGGACAGGTCCCTGTACGAGCAGCTCAGCGGCTCCGACCGCGCCGCCGTCGAGGCCGTGGCCGGGCTTTCCCGGCTGGAGCTGGCCAAGGCCACGCTGCTGCACCGGCCGACGCTGCCCGACAAGGACGAGCAGGAGGAGTCCCTGCTGGCCAGGCTCGCCGAGCAGTACAACCTGAAGATCTACACCTTCGCCGGCGAGCTGGCCGAGGTTGACGCGAAGGGCTGGTCCGACCCGATCCCCTCGGCCGCAGCCCACGTCGCCACCGCGCCGGCGGGAACGGGCGGAACCGCCAGGTCCGACGACCCCGCCATACAAAGGACGGACCTGGCCGGAGCCATGGGCAAGGCGCTGGCCGAGGTCGGCGCCGACCAGCTCGCCGCCATGGTGGTGCTCTCGGAGGGCCAGGACAACGGCAACCTCAAGGCCGAACCCGTCGCCCGCCAGCTCGGCGGGCAGGGCTCGGCCATGTGGGGGATCATAATGGGCGCCGAGAAGCCCCCCACCGACGCCGCCATCATCGCCATCGAAGCCCCCGAGGCGGTCTACCTGGCCGACCGGATGTTCATCGACGCCGAGCTGAAGCTGGACGGCCTGGCGGGCAAGGAGGTGCGGGCGACGCTGTACGACGGCGACCGGCCGGTGGACTTCAAGACCATCCGCGTCGCCGGCGACGTCTACCGCACGCACATCCAACTGGCCGACGAGCCCAAGAAGGTCGGCCTGCACTCGTATCGACTGGAGCTGAGCAAGCATCCCGACGAGGTCTTCACCGACAACAACTCCTACGCCCTGACGCTGTCGGTCACCGACGACAAGACCAAGGTGCTGCTGGTGGATTCGCGCCCGCGGTGGGAGTTCCGCTACCTCAAGAACCTCTTCACCGGCCGGGACAAGACGGTCACGCTGCAATACGTGCTGCTGCGGCCCGACCGGTTCTACGGCCAGCCCCCGCGGCCGAAGGTGCACGCCTCCGTCAGCCGCCGCCGTCGCGGCCAGGAGGAGGCGACGCTGCTGCCCAAGGACGAGGCCGAGTGGCTCAAGTTCGACGTGATCTTCCTGGGCGACGTCGCCGAGAAGGACCTGTCCGGCGAGGACGTGGAGGCCCTGCGCCGGTTCGTCTCCGACCGCGGCGGGACGCTGATTCTGATCGCCGGCAAGGAGTCCATGCCCGGCGACCTGGCCGGGACGCCGCTGTCCGAGCTGGTCCCGGTGGAGCTGTCGGCCCCGCCCAAAGCGGCCGCCAGGCTGCCGCGCCAGGGCTTTCGCATCGCCCTCACGCCGGAAGGTGAGGACCACGTGATCCTCCGCCAAGACGTGGAGCCGGCCAAGTCCTCCCAGATCTGGGAATCGCTGCCGCCGCTGTTCTGGCGCAGCCCGTTCCTCCAGGCCAAGAAGACCGCCACCGTGCTGGCCTACGCCCTGGAGGCCGACGCCCCCAAGTGGCTGACGGGAAAGCCCCCGCCGCCGGCCACGCTGCCGGAGGACATCGCCCGGCGCCGCCAGGAGTTCCGCCGCTCCCGCGCCCTGATCGCGGTGGCCCCCTACGGGCTGGGCAAGGTGATGATGCTGAGCTTCGACCGCACCTGGCGGCTGCGGTATCGCATGGGCGACACGTATCACCACAAGTTCTGGGGCCAGGTGCTGCGGTGGGCGACGGCCGGCAAGCTGCCCGCCGGGACCGACCTGGTCAAGCTCGGCAGCGACAAGACGCGCTACGCCCCGCGCGCCCGCCCGGTCGTTCGGGCCAAGATCCTCCAGGAAGACCACGCCCCCATGACCCAGGCCAGCGCCGCCGTCAAGGTCTTCGCCGGCGAGAAGCTCATCGGGCGCGTGCCCATGAGATACGTCCAGGACTCCCCGGGCATCTACACGGCCACGCTGGAGGAGTTGCCGGCGGGGAGCTACCGGCTGGAGCTCGATTGCCCGGAGGCCCAGGCCCTGCTCCAGCGCGACGGGCTGGAGAAGCTTTCCGTGGAGATCTCGGTGAACCCGGCCGCCCCGGCCGAGGAGATCGAGCTGGCCGCCAACCCCAACCTGCTGGGCCGGCTGGCCGGGCTCAGCCACGAGGGCGGCCTGCTGCGCCCGTACAAGGCGCGGCGCCTGCTGGAGAGCCTGCCGCCCGGAAAAGTGGAGCAAACGCACCGCAGGCAATTCGCCCTCTGGGACTCGTGGGTTCTGTTCGGACTGTTCTGCGCCGCCGCGACGGCGGAGTGGCTATTGCGCAAGAGGGTGGGTCTGGCATAGATCGGCGGCCGATGCGGCCGAGGGCCCCGGCGGAATTCCGCGGCAGGGGGCCCCGAAAAAGGCGGCACACGGTCAGGCGTGTGCGATCGGAACGAAGGAGGCCCAAGCCATGACGCGGGCTGCGACAGAAAACGGGCAGTTGCTGGCCCCGATCGAGGCGAAGCTGCGCCGGCTGATCTGGCGGGCGCGGGCGGCCATCGCCCTCCGCGGGGCGCTGGCGACGCTGGCGGCGGCATCTCTGGCGATGCTGGTCACCGTGGTCATCGCCGTCCGATGGCCCTTCTTCGAGGCCTGGCAGCAGTATGCCCTGACTTGCCTATGGGTGGGCGCGGGCCTGGGCGCCGCGTTCGTGATGCTCGTCCGCCCCCTGGCTAGGAGCTTCTCCCTGGCCGGCATCGCCCGCGTCGTGGAGCAGCACCACCCGGAGCTGCACGAGCGCATCAGCTCCACCGTGGAACTGCTCCACAGCTCCGACGCCCCGGAAATCCGCGGCTCCGAAGCCCTCATTCACGCCCTGGCGACCGAGGCCGGACAGGACGCCCGCAGCGTCCGCCCGCGGCGCGAGGTCACCTTCCGCAGGGCGCGCCCGTTCCTGATCGCCCTGGCCGCGGTGGGCGCGGTCATCGTCGTGCTGTGCGCCACCTCCCGCGGCATGCGCAACGAATTCGCCAAGCGGCTGCTGCCGTTCCTGAACCTGCCCAACTTCCACGCCGGCGACCTGATCATCAGCCCCGGCGTCGACCGCACGGTGCTGGCGGGCGAGCGGTTGGAGGTGACGGTCTCCCTGACCAAGGGCAAGGCCGCCAAGGCCCGCTGGGCGGAGGTGCACGTCGCCCGCCCGGAAGGCGGGCACCAGGTCGTCCGGATGAACCTGCTGCCCGGCCCCGTCGGCGGCATCGAAGGCGGGGGCGCCCGGCCGGAGAAGACCTTCGCCTACACCACGCCGCCGCTGCAGAAGTCGATGCGCTACCGCGTCCGCGTGGGCGACGCCCGCAGCCGGTACTACCAGGCGACGGTCGAGCCGCGCCCGGCGGCGGCCGGCATCGAGGTGGCGTACGACTACCCCGACTACCTCGGGCGGGAAGACCTGCCGCCCACGCCCGGCACGGGCCGGCTGGAGGCGCCGGTCGGGACCGTGGCGACCGTGCGCGTGCGGCTGAACAAGCCGGTGGCCGCCGCCGAGCTGTTCGTCAACGACGGCCCCGCCGAGCTGACGCGCCTGGGCGAGAGCGAGTACAGCTTCGTGCAGGCGCTGTCCCGCCCCTCCGCCGGGAGCTGGCGGCTGGTGCTGACCGACGCCCACGGCTACACCGGCGAAGCCGGCGGCCAGATCGCCGCCATTGCCGACGCGGCGCCGGCCGCCCGCATCGTCAGCCCCGTCGAGGACAAGCTGAAGCTCAAGCCGGCCGACCGGCTGCCCATCGGCTACACCGTCTACGACGAGATCGGCCTGGACCGGGCCGAGCTGGTCGTCGCCATCGACGGCGGCGCCGAGAGGGCGATGCCCGTTCCCATGCGCAAGGCCGCCACCGGCCCCGCCGCCCACCCCGGCGAGCTGGAGACCGTGCTGAACCTGACGGAGCTGGAGCTGTCCTCGGCACGCAAGATCACCTTCCAGCTCCGCGCCTGGGATAACCGCCCCGACGCGCTCGGCGGCGCCCAGGAGGGCGTCTCCGCGCAGAAGACCATCGAGCTGGACGTCAAGGCGCCCGGCTACGTCTTCCAGGTGCAGATGGCGCTGGACCTGCGCGTCCGCCAGACGCTGGAGCGGATCTACCAGGAGCTGACCGAGGCCAAGAAGCTCTCCGAGCCGCTGCGGCGGTCCATGCCCGCCACGAAGAAGCTCACCGACAAGACCGTCGCCAAGATCAAGCAGATGCGGCAGCACCTGGTCACGGCCGAGCAGGACACCCGCGCCCTGGCCGAGGTCACCGCCGGCAGCGCATACCCGACACTGTCGCAGACGCTCAGCAAGCTCGCCGACGCCAACATCGCCAAGGCGGTGGACAGCTCCGAGCTGATCGTCGTCACCGACAATCAGAAGGCACGGGCCGAACAGGCCGACGAGGCCGACTTCCAGATCGACCGGGCGTTGGCGATCGTCTCCGACCTGCTGAAGAAGTTCGACGTCCTGACGGAGCTGGCCCGGCGGGCGATCGCCCTGCAAGAGCTGGCCGAGCGGCAGGAGGCGCTGGCCGCGGCCAAGCTGGCTGAGGCCACCACGCAGCCGGCGACCGCCCCGGCCGGCGGGGACGACTCGGCCGGCGCCATGAGCGGCGAGGAATGGGAAAGGGCACAGGAGCAGGTCGCCCGCGACACCGGCCAGCTTGTCCGCCAGACACCCAACGCCCTGCACGAGTCCCTCGGCCGCAACCAGCAGCGCAGCCGCGACCTGGCGGAGATGGCCGAGCGGCTCCAGCGGCGGCAGCAGGCGCTGCTCCAGCACACCGCCGCCGCCGAAGCCGTCCGGCAGACGCAGCAGCAGCTCCGGCAGCTCGCCGCGGAGCAGGCCACCCTCGCCGGGCAGATCGGCCAGCTCGCCCAGCAGGCCCGACCGGTGCCGCCGTCGGTCGAGCCCACGACACAGGCCGCCCACCAGGCGCAGGCCGCCGCCGGGGCCCTGACCACCACGCAGCCGGCGACGGCGCTTCCCATGCAGACCGCCGCCGAGCAGGCCCTCGCCCAGACCGCCCAGCAGGCACAGGCCGAACTCCAGCGTCACGCCGCCGCCGAACTGGCCGCCGCGGCCGAGCGAATGGCCGACCAGCAGGCACAGCTCGCGCAGCGTTCCGAGTCGGCGGCGCCGCATCAGCAGACCGCCCAAGCCGCCCAGCAGGCCGCCGCCCAGGCCACCGCCCGCCAGCGCCAGGTGCTGGCGCAAGTGGGCGGGCGCCTGGCCGGGCTGGCGCGGCGTCAGGCGGCCCTGGCCCAGCGGGCAGGGCAACTCGAGCAGCCGACGAGCCCGCCGGCGCCGGCTCGCCCCGCGCAGGCCATGCAGCAGGCCGCCACGAGCCTCCGCCAGGGCGACCCCGCGTCCGCGGCCGCCCAGGCCGCCCGTGCCGGCGGACAGTCCCAGCAGCTAGCCGGCGAACTTGCCCGGCGCGCCGCGGCCGCCCCGCAGGCTGCGCAGCAGGCCGAACAGCGCGCCCAGCAGGCCGCCGCCCAAGCCCAACAGGCTGCCCAGCGCGCCCAGAAGGCGGCACAGGCCGCCGCCCAGGCCCAGCAGCAATCCGCCGCCGCCGCACAACGTGCCCAGCAGGCCCAGGCCACCACCCAGCAGACCGGCGCCGCCGCCGCCCAGCAGGCCGCCGCCCAAGCCCAACAGGCCGCCCAGCGCGCCCAGCAGGCCGCACAGGCCGCCCAGAAGCAATCACAGCAGGCCCAGCAGGCATCGCAGGCCGCCGCCCAAGCGGCCCAGCAGGCCCGCGGGCAGGTCCAGCCCGCACAGCAGCACTCGGCCGCCGCTGGGAAACTCGCCCAGGAGCAGGCGCAACTGGCGCGGGAGATCGCCGCGGCCGCAGCCCGCGAGGCGCCGCAGGCTGCCCAGGCCCAGGCCGCCGGACAACAGGCCGCCGCCCAGCAGGCCCAGGCGGCCAAGCAGACTCGCCAGGCCGCCCAGCAGCTCCAAGGCGCCCCCCAGGCCCAGCAGCAGCTAGCCAAGCAGGTGCCGCAACTGAAGCGCCTGGCCGCGAAGGCCGACCGGCAGGTGCAGACGGCGATGCGGCAGCACGACCCGACGGCCGGCATGCAGCGGGCCGCCGCGGAGCTTTCCCGCAGCCGCGCCGCCCGTGCCGCCCCGTCGCAGAGGACGGCCGAGCAGCAACTCCACCGGATCGCCGAGGCCGCCCGGGAGCAGTTGGCTCGGACGGACCCCCAGCGGGCGGCCCAGCAACTGGCGGCCGCGGCCGAGCGCATGGCCCGCCGGCAGGAGCAGCTCGCCGGAGAGTCCGGCGAGGCCGTCCGGCAACAGCAGGCCGGCCAAGCCGCCCAGCGCACGTCCGAGCAGCAGCAGCAAAGGCAGCGACAGATCGTGGGACAGATCGCCGGCAGGCAGGCTCCCTTGGCGGGCCGGCAGGAGGCCCTGGCCAAGCAGGCGGGCCAGCTCGAGCAGGCGGCCGCGGCCAGCCAGCAGGCGCGTCCGGCGCGGGCAATGCAGCAGGCGGCCGAGCAACTGCGGAAGGCCAGCCCGCAGGCGGCCGCGCCCCATGCCCAGCAGGCGGCCCAGCAGGCCGAGCGCATGGCCGGAGAGTTGGCCCAGCGTTCGGCCGCGGCCGAGAAGGCGTCGCAGGGCGCGGCGGAGCGGTCGAAGGCTCAGCCGGCAGACCAGGCCGCCGCCCAGACCGCTCGCCAGGCCATGGCCCGGGCCCAGCAGGCCTCGCGTCAGGCCGATGCCGCCCGGCAGCTCGCCCGTCGGCAGGCGGAGCTGGCCAGGCAAGCCGCCCAGGCAGCCGCCGCCGAGGCGCCCCACGCCGCCCAGGCCCAACAGGCGCAGCAGCAGGCCGCCGCCGACGCCGCCCAGGCCGCCCACGCAGGCCAGCAGGCCGCGCGACAGGCGCAGGCCACCGCCGGCCGACAGCGGCAGCTCACCGACCAGGTGGGGCAGTTGAGCCGGCTGGCCCAGCAGGCCACCCCCGCCGCCCAGGCGGCCATGCGCCAGCACAACCCGACCGCCAACATGCAGCGGGCGGCGGGCGAGCTGGCCCAGAGCCGGCCCGCCCAGGCCCAGCCGGCCCAGCAGGCGGCGGCGCGGCAGCTTCGCCAGATCGCCCAGGCGGCCCGGCAGCAGGTCGACCCCACCCGCCCCACGGAGGCAACCCAGATCGCGCGGTCCGCGGCGTCCCTCGCCCAGCAGCAGCAGCGGCTGCGGGCGCGGGCCGCCGAGCTGACCGGCCAGCTCGCCCGCGGGCAGAACCAACTGGATCGGCAGGAGCTGACGCGCCTCCAGGCCGCCCAGCAGCAGATCGCGCGCGAGGCGGCCGAGCTGTCCGACGACGTCCGCCAGCAGGCCCCGCAGGCCGACCGCATCGACACGCAGGCCGCCCGCGCCGCGGCGGAGGCGCTGCGTCGGCTGGGCGGGCGGCAGCTCGCGGCCGCGGCCGAGTCGGGACACCGAGCCGCCAACCTGATGAATGAAATGGAGCGGCGCCTCGGCCGGCCGGAGGAAGGCGGCGGCGAAGAGTCAGGCCAGCGTGGTGAAGAATCCGGGCAAGGTGGTGAAGAGTCCGGACACGCCGGCCAAGAGTCCGGGCACGGCGGCCAAGAGTCCGGGCACGGCGGCCAAGAGTCCGGGCACGGCGGGCAGGATTCCGGTCAGGGCTCCGGTCAGCCCGGACAGGGCCGGTCCGGACAGGTCCAGGCGGCCACGCCGTCCGGACAGGAGCCCGACCAGGTCGCCGCCGAGCAAGGGCCCACCGCCGCCGAGCGCCGGGCCGAACTAGCCGAGCAGGCCGGCGACCTCGCCGGCAGGCAGCAGCGCGTCGCCGACGAGGCCGCGGCCCTGGCCGGGCGGCGGCGAGGGCAACTGCTGGCCAGCAGGCAGCAGCAGATCGGCGAAGGCACCGCCGACCTCCAGCAGGGGGCGGAGCTGATCAACGATCACATCCGGGACCTGCTGCCGGATGCCACCGCCAGGCAACTGGCCCGGCAGGCGACCGGCGCCCTTCAGCAGGCGGCCGCCGCGCAATCGTCGGCCGAGCGGGCGATGAGCGCCGGTCAGCCGGGGCAGTCCATGCAACCGCAGCAGGGATCGGCCGCGGGCCTGGGCCGGGCCGCCGGGGCCCTCCGCCGGCTCGGGCAGCGGCTCTCCGAACAGGCCAGGCGGGCCCGGCAGCGGCCGCCGGAAGGTGAAGACGCCCTCCCCGGCGAGCTGGCCGAGGCCTACGACGCGGCCCGCTCGGCCTCCCAGAGCCGGCAGCTTTCCGACGCGGCCATGGCCGCCCGACTGATGGCACAACTGGCCGCCGGGACGATCCGCCGGGCGATGTCCATGGGGGTGATGCCGATGGCCGGCTGGCCCAACCAGAGCCCCGAGGGCATGGCGCTCAGCTCCAACGCCCGGGTGGGGGCGGCCCTGCCCGACCTGACCGCGCCGCAACTGGCGAAGCTGGGCATCACGCTGGAAGACTGGGCGCGGCTGCCGGGGCAGTTGCGGGACCAGGTCCTCCAGTCGGCCCGGCTGGGCGGGCCGGAGGAGTATCGCGGGCTGATCAAGCGATACTTCCAGGCCATCGCCAGACTCAGCGCCGAGAAGGAAACCTCCCCGCAGGAGCCGAAGAAGAAATGACCCCCTCGCGAAAAGCGCTGGCGAGCGTCTGCTGCGGATTGACGATCGTGCTGCTGGCGGCGCCGCCGCAGGCGGCCGCCGACGAGGCGGTGGCGGTGCTGGCCAAGTACAGCCAGCCCATCGAGCAGGCGGTTAACCGGGCGCTGGCCTACCTCGCCCGCACCCAGCACAAGCAGGGCTACTGGCCCAGCGGCATCGGCAAGAACACCGCCGTCAGCTCGCTGGCGGTGATGGCCTTCCTGGCCAAGGGCTACACCCCCGGCACCGGGCCCTACGGCGAGGTGATCAACCGGGGCATCGACTTCGTCCTCAGCGCGCAGAAGCCCAACGGCCTGCTGGCGGCTAGCTCCTCCCAGGGGCCTTTCGGCTACTCCCACGCCATCTCCACGCTGATGCTCTCGGAAGTCTCCGGCATGGTCGACGCCGAGCGCCAGCAGCGGATCGACAAGGCCCTGCCGCACGCGGTCCGGCTGATTCTGACGGCCCAGAAGATCAAGCGACAGAACCGGCTGCATCAGGGCGGGTGGCGCTATCAGGCGACCAGCCGCGACGCGGACATCTCCTGCACCGGCTGGGCGCTGATGGCGCTGCGGTCGGCCCGGAACAACGGCGCGCCCGTCCCCAAAAAGGCCATCGACGACGCCGTCAAGTTCGTGCTGAGCTGCCGCGACGCCTCCGGCGGGGCCAAAGAGCCCGGCAAGGGCGTGGGGTTCTGCTACCAGCCGGGCTCGACCGCCTCCGGCCTGGCCCGGACCGGCACCGCCGTGACCTGCCTGGAGCTGTGCGGCAAGCACCGCTGCAAGGAGGCGATCGGCGGGGGAGACTGGATTCTGGCCCACCCGGCGAGGAGGTACGGGGCGAACTTCTTCTACTACGGGCTGTACTACTGCGCCCAGGGGATGTTCCAGTTGGGCGGGCGGCACTGGGAGCAGTTCGCCCCGCAGATGTACGAGATGATGCTGAAGTTCCAGCGGAAGGACGGCTCCTGGCCGCAGGGCTCGGCCAACGAGTCCCGCGGCGGGCCCTGCTACGCCACGGCCATGGGGGTGCTGGCGATCGCCGTGAGCTATCGGCAGTTGCCGATCTATCAGCGCTAAGCCGCCGGCGGGGCGCCGGCCTCAGCGGCGCTTGGCGTCGGGTCCGTCCGACGGCAGGGCGATGGTGAAGCAGGTGTTCTTGCCGGGCTGGCTTCGAACGCTGATCCGCCCCTTGAGCGATTGGACGATCTCCCGGCAGACGGCCAGGCCCAGGCCGGTGCCGTCGCCGTTCCTGGTGGTGAAGAAGGGCTCGAAGATGCGCTGGCGATTCTCCGGCGGGATTCCTACGCCGGTGTCGGCCACGCGAATGAACGTCTCGCCGTTGCGGCGGGAGGCGGAAATGCTGATGCTCTGGCCCCCGCCCTTTTTCAGCACGGCCGTGCGGGCGTTGAGCAGCAGGTTCAGCAACACCTGCTTCAGCTCCACCGGGCGCGTGGTGATCTGGAACTTCGGCGACACCTTCCGAATCAGAACGATGCCGTCCTTGGACGGGGCCCGCGCCATCGCCGCCAGGGTTTCCTCGACGAGTTGGGCGACGGGGATGGTCTGGACCTGCTGGGGGTCGTCGCAGGTCAGATGCAGCAGCGCCTGGCAGATGGCGGCGGCGCTGTCGTAGCCCTTGCGAGCGCGGCGGAGGGAGCTCCGGCAGCTCGTCTCGTCGCCTTCATCGGCCAGGTCCAGCCGGCCGATGACGTGCGTGAGAATGTTGTTGATCTCGTGAACGATCATGCTGGTGATGGTGCCGACCGTCACCAGCCGTTGCGCCCGGCGAAGCTGATCGTCGAGGGCGCGGACCTCATCGCGAAGCTGTGCGACGAGACGGTTCCGCCCCACGACGCCGACAGTAACAGCGCTGGTCATGATGTGCCCGCTTACTAGAGCTGAAACTCTGACTGGTTCCGGCGATCAGTTATACTTATCGGAAAGGCCAGCGATAAACTTGATAGCGGAAAGGCGTCGGCGGCATGGACGAGTACGGCAAATTGCGGGCGCTGCTGGATCTGGCCGAGTCCGTCGGCATCAGGATCCGGCGTGCGCCGGGCGGCGCCGACGGCGACGACGTCCACCCCGGCGGAGCCTTGGTCAGGCTGCGGGACCGGGAAATTCTCTTCCTGGACCCGACCGCCTCCGTGCCCGACCGCATCGCCGTGGTGGCGACCGCGCTCGCCGGGCGCAAGCAGATTGAGGAAACCTTCCTTCCCCCGGAAATCCGCCGGCTCATCGACGGCGCCTGAGGCGGCGGGCGCGCGGGGCTTTACCCCCGGCCGCGGGGCAGTTAGCATTGGGTGCATGGCTGCGTTGGCACACGGCATCGACATGGTCGACTGTGCCCGTCTGCGCGAGATGGTCGGGCGCTACGGCGATCGGTTCCTGAAGCGCGTCTTCACCCCGGTGGAGCTGGCGTACTGCCGCGGCAAGAAGCGCCAGACAGAGCACCTGGCCGGGCGGTTCGCCGCCAAGGAGGCGGTGCTGAAGGTTCTGGGAACGGGCCTTCAGCCCGGAATGCGGTGGACCGAGGTCGAGGTGAGCAACGAGCCCTCGGGCCAGCCGCGGGTGAAGCTGACCGGCCGCTGCCGACAGGTGGCCGAGCAAAAACGCCTGGGGGAAATCCTGGTCTCCATCAGCCACATCACCACGCACGCCATCGCCTCGGCCGTGGCTTCCTCCCGTGCCTGAGCGCCCGCCGGCGTCGATGCCTCAGCGCCGCGACCGTTTCGAGGACTCCGCGCCGGCCTCGCTGTGCGGCCGGCCGAAGATCATTCGCCCCGCCGAGGTCTGGAGAACCGACGTGACGGTGATCTTCATTTCCCGACCGATGAACTCCCGCCCCTGCTCGGCCACGATCATGGTGCCGTCGTCCAGGTAGCCCACCCCCTGGCCCACCTCCTCACCGGCCTTGATGATCTTCACCGTCAGCGCCTCGCCGGGAAGGAAGACCGGCTTCAGGGCGTTGGCCAGGTCGTTGATGTTGATCACCTCCACCCCGCGGAGCTGGGCGACCTTGTTGAGGTTGTAATCGTTGGTGACGACCCGCCCGTCCAGGTGCAGGGCCAGGGCCAGGAGTTTCTCGTCGACGCCGCGGGCCTCCTCGACGGACCGCACGCGGGCTTCGCTGATGCGGATCTGGATCTTGTCGTTGGACTGAAGACGGTTGAGCATGTCCAGCCCGCGCCGCCCGCGGTTCCGCCTGAGCTTGTCGGAGGAGTCGGCGATGTCCTGAAGCTCCTCCAGCACGAACCGCGGCAGGATCATGGGACTTGCCAGGATGCGGGTGTCGGAGATGTCGGCAATCCGCCCGTCGATGATCACCGACGTGTCCAGCAGCAGCGGCCGCACCCCGCGCGTGTGCCGGGCGAACTCCACGTAGGGAATGATGAAGCGGAAGTCGTCCTTGGTCTGCATCACGAAGGAGACGCACAGGTAGATCGTGCACGCGCCCACCAGCAGCTTGATCATCGCCACCAGCGCCGATCTGTGCCGCCAGCCGCCGGTCTCCTCGGTGCGGACCTCGCGCCGGAGATCGGCCAGCTCCTGGCGAAGGCTTTGCAGCCGACTGCTGAGAAGTCTCTCGCCCTCGTCCAGCTCCTTGCCGGGAAGGGTCGCGGGCAAGTCGCTTCGGCGCTCGACCCTGGCGGCCGTCTGCGGCGGCTCGGCGGCGACCACCGGCATCTGCTGGGGAAGGAACACGGCCGCGACGAGGTCCACCACCAGCCCCAGGATGTAGGCCAAAACCGCCCCGGCGACCACGCCGAAAAACAGCCCGCTGATGCCGCTCAGGCTCTTCCGCTCGGTGCCGACGTCCACCAGCATCAACATAACTGCTAGCGCCACCGGTATCAGAATGACCAGCGTGACCTTGGTGTCCGGGGAGAGCCCTTCCGGGCCGGAGGTCTCCCGCACCTCGGGCGTGGTGGCGTAGCTGACGGCGATGGCGAGAACGACTACCACGAAGATGGCGCGGATGATGTGCAGTATCATGACCGCCTCCCTGGTTTATGATATCTATGTCTATGATTCGCTAAAGCTGATTGTACCCGAGCCGGAATATATTATCCATCCACTTCCTTTAACCGCCACCAGCCGGCCCCGTTGCGGCCAAAGTCCGCCCCCGCGCGGCTCTAAGCTGGCCACAGGAATATCTGCCCGCCTGCCTGGCGGAGGTGGGCGGGGAGGTGAGCAGGCACAGTGTGAGGAGGCGAGGATACGTCTGCGGGGGCGGCGGAACATACCACGAATTACACCAATTACGGCGAATTCCACGAATGGCCTCCTTTTCTTGAGGCAGCTCTGCCCAATTCGTGCAATTCGTGAGAATTCCCGCCTGCCAGGTAGCGGGCAGGCGTGTCATTCGTGTTCGCGTTCGTTGGCATGTGTGGAAACCGTGGGCGGGTCCGCTGTTCAAACATCGCTGCGGCCCGCTTGGCTGGCGCGCCCGCACAACCCCGCGCAGGCGCAGCCCGCACAGGGCTCCGCGCCGCCGCCGGACGGGCGGCGGGCGAACCGCCCGGTCCGCCGCGAGCGGGTGAGGTTTTTCGCCAGCTCGCCCAGGCGCCTGGCCAGGCCGGCCAGCGCCGCCCCGCCCACGGCAAAGCTGTGCCCGCGCCCCGGCCGGAGGAAGTACACCGTCGCGTCGGCGACGTTTTGCCCGAGGTGCCCGGCGGCCGCGGCCGCATACATCATCATCTGCAACTCATACCGGGCGGCGCGGGCGCCCACGTCGGCAGCGGCGAGGCGATCGGACTTGTAGTCCACCACGTGCCAGTCGCCCCCGGCGTCCTGGTAGAGAAGATCGATCTTCCCGGAGACGTCCAGCCCGGGCCCGCGGAAGAGGAAGGACAGCTCGCGCAGCCGCCGGCCGGCGCCGCAGAGTTCGCCCAGCAGCGGATGCTCGGCCAGGCGGCCCAACATCTCGGTCAGTTCGCCGGCCAGCTCGGCCGGGTCGACGGAAAGCTCGCGCTCGGCCAGCGCCCGCCCCACCAGGGACCGGGCGTGGGCGGCGACCTCCCCCGCTCGCGGCGACCGGAGGCAGTCGAAATTCACCAGCTCCATGCATCGATGGAAGACCGTGCCGGCGGTGGCGGCATCGAGCAGTTTTCCCGACGGCGGGCCGGCACCGCCGCCGGCAAGGACGTCCACGGGCACGCGCAGCTCGTGGCGCCAGCGGTACAGCATGGGGCAGTGGGCGAAATCGACCAGCGCCGTCGCGGCGATCCTGCCGGCGGGGCCTGCCTCCGGCAGCGGACCGACCAGCGCCAGCTCGCCCGCCTTGCCCGCCCGGGTGAGGGCGTCGGCCAGCCGAGACGCGTCCGCCGCGGCGGCCGCCATCTTCCGCCCGATCGGCCGGCGCCGCCCTCCGCCGCGGGACGGGGCGCTCGGAGTGATGCGAGCCAGGCGGGCGAAAAAGCCGTCGCCGTAGCCGATCCGGTCCGCCCCGCGCTCCAGGGCGCCGGCGACGTCGAGCACACCGTCGAGCTGGGCGAGGTAGCTGCCCGAGTCGCGGAAGCGGCCGTCCCTGTCGCGCCAGTCGGCGCCGACCAGGATCAGGTGGTCCTGATGGCGCGTGACGGCGACGTACAGCTTGCGGACGTCCTCGGCCGCCAGTTCGTCCCGCTCGGCCTGTTTGGCCAGGCGATACGACAGCGGCTCACCCGCGGCGTCCCCGCCGTCATCGTCCTCGACGAGACCCGGCGGCTTGTAGGCGATTCCCCAGTCCCGGCGAAACAGCAGCGGCCCGCGCGGTCCCATCCGCCCGGCGTTCAGGTCGGGAACGACCACCACCGGGAACTCCAGCCCCTTGGCCTTGTGGATGGTCATGATGCGGACGACGTCCTCGGCCTCGCCGGCGACGGCGGCCTGCTCGTAGCGCGATTCGGCCAGCACCAGCTCGCCGTAGCGCTGAACGAAATCGGCCAGCGTCATCCGCCCGGCGCTCTGCGCCGACCGGGCCGACTCCAGCAGCCGATACACGTTGGCGAGCTTCCGCCGGCCGTGGAATTGGCTCAGCAGCGCGGCCGCGTAGCCCGTCTGGCTCAGCAGCGTCTCGATCAGGCCGGCGGCCCCGAGGGCGTCCTTGCCGCGGTGCAGCCGCCCGAGCAGGTCGCGGGCGAACCGGAGCTGCTCCCGCTGCGGCGCCGCCAGGTGGGCGAGTACCTCCGGGGCGGCAAGCCGCTGGAAGTACGGCGGGCTCGCCGCCAGGGCCACGTGCAGCAGGACGTTGTCGTTCAGCCCAAACATCGCGCTGCGGAGCGCGCCGAACAGGGCCACGTCGTCGAACGGGTTGTCGATCGCCCGCAGGGCGTTGAGGACGTCGTACACCTCCTGCTGCCGGAAGAAGCCGGTGCCGGCCACGACGTAGTAGGCGACGCCGCGCTGCCGCAGGGCGCGCTCGTAGGCCAGGCTGTTGGTCCTGCGGGCCAGCAGAATGGCGACGTCGCCGGCCCGCGCCGGCCGCCACTGCTTCTTCCCGTGGTCGAAGACGGTTCTCCCCCGCCCGATTATCTCGGCGATCCGCCCGGCCACCACGTCGGCCTGGGCGACGGCGACGGCCTCGGCGTTGGGCTGCTCGCCGGCATCGGCCAGCAAAATCTCCACGCTCGCTCCCGGCGGCAGCTCCCGCCGCGAGGAGACGATCTCCTCGTAGCCGTCGCCCATCAGCCGCGAAAAAACGTGATTGATCAGCCCCACGCCGGCACCGTGGGCCCGGAACGTCTCGGTCAGCGGGATCCGCGCCTTGCCGAACCGGCCGCACAGCCGCTCGAAAACCTCCGCCTGGGCCCCGCGGAACCGGTAGATGCTCTGCTTCACGTCGCCGACGATGAAGATCTTGCCCGGCGGGGGGCTCTCGCCGTCGGTGAGGATCCCCCAGAGCATTTCGAGCTGGTGGGGGTCGGTGTCCTGGCATTCGTCGATGAGCATCTGGGAGAACTTCTTTCGCAGGCCCGAGCGGACGGAAGCATTCTCCCGCAGCAACCTGCGCGTCCGCAGGATCAGGTCGTCGAAGTCCAGCAGGCCCTGGCCGCGCTTGGCCCGGTCGTAGCGGCCGATCGCCTCCCGCGCCAGGGCGGTCAGCGTCGCCAGGCATCGAGCGGCCTCGGCGTCGGCGCCGCCGAGGTCCTCGAACCACACCGACAGTGCCGCGAAGCGCCCCACGAAGTCGCGCAGGCGGTCGCGGAACTGCTTCCGCGCGTCCTTGCCGCCCCAGGCCTTGGCGCCGCCGATGCCGCCGGGCTTATCCTTCAATGAAGCCACGTCCTCCGCGGCGACCGACTCCGGCCGCTGAAGCATCCTGGCGATGACGGCGAGCTTCTCCTCCCGGTAGGCCAGCAGCCTGTCGGCCGGATCGCTGCAAGGATACGCGGTGAGGTAGTTCAGCTCGTCGCGGGCGGCGGCGTCGCCGCTAAGGGCGGCCAGCGCCTCTCGCCGCAGCCGCTCGCGGACGCCCCGCCAGCGGGCCAGCGTCGCGTCGGGATCGGAGCAATCCTGGTCTTCCCAGGCGATGCGGTGGGACATGAGCGTCATCACGTCGCCGACGACGCGCCGCAGCTCCGCCCGCGCCAGCAGTTCCAGCACGTCCTCGCGGCGCTCGGCCGCGGCCGCCAGGACGGCCTGATCGGCCGCGTCGGCCTGCATCTGGGCGGTCACCAGCTCGTCGGCACAGACGGCGAAGTCCGGGTCCACGCCCGCCTCGATTGCGTGCCGCCGCAGCAGCCACGCGCAGAAACTGTGGATGGTGGAGATGTGGGCGACCGGCAGCTCCGTGATCCAGTCGGCCAGCCGCTGCCGGTCCTCGTCGCTTCGGCTCTGCCGCAGCCCTTCCAGCAGCACCTCCCGCACGCGGGCGGCCATCTCCAGCGCCGCCTTGTCGGTGAAGGTCAACGCCACGAAGCGCTCGAAGGGGCTCTGCCCGCTGCCGGCGGTCCGCATGACCAGCTCGGTGAAGCGCCGCGCCAGCACCAGCGTCTTGCCGCAGCCGGCGCCGCTGGTCAACGCCAGGCTGTCGCCGGACCGCTCGACGGCGGCCTCCGCCTGGCGCGGGGTCAGTCGCGGCAGCCTACTCATGGCCGGCCTCCGAATCCGACTCGCCCGGGCCACTCCCGCCGGTCTTGCTCCGGGCACGGTGCTTGGCGTAGTGGCAGATCTGGCGATACGGGCACCACTTCGGGCAGTCGCCGCCCGGCAGGGCGTCGAACCGCCCGGCCCGCATGCCCTGCACGCATCGCCCGACGGCGTTCATCGCAAAGGCCAGCTTCTCGGGGTATTCCGCATCCTCCTTAATCCGCCCGCGGGACACTCCGACACTGGCGAAATAGCGCTGGGCGTTCTCGCGCACGCCGTGATACGCCCCGCCGGCGCACGCCCGATCGAAGATCGCCTCCAGTGCCTCGGCGTACAGGGCAAGCTGGAGGTCGCGCCCGCTGAGGATGTCCTTGCCGGCCGGCAAGCGCCCGGACTTGTAGTCCACCGCCAGCAGGGCCGCGTCCGGTGCGACCTGATCGACGCGGTCGATCTTTCCTTCCAGGCGGATCCGCTCGCCGCCGGCGTCCAGCTCGACCGGCTCGGGCCTGCTGGCCGGGTCCATCCGCCCGGCCCGCCGCTGGGTGAGGCCGAAGCCCAGCTCGAAGCAGACCGCCTCGGTCGGCAAGACCGCCTGCCGCTGATCGGCCAGGTACGCCCACAGCATTTCCCGCCAGAATCCGGTCTGGACGTCCCACAAGGCCGAGTACATCGCCCTGTCGGCCAGCCGGCGCCTCTCGGCCTCGACGGCCTCGGCCAGCAGGGCCCGCAGCTCGCCCTCGTCGGTCTCGGCGAGCTTCACCGGCCCGCCGGCCCGCTCGCGCAGCGAGGTCATCACCCGCCACAGCACCGCGTGGCAGAAGCTGCCCATCGCCGCCGGCGTCATCCGCGCCTCCGGCTCCACCAGCGGCTCCAGGTGCAGCAGATGCCGGGCGAAAAACTGCCAGGGGCAGCGGGCGTAGCTGTTGAGCTGGCTGGCGGAGAAGGTCCACTTGGCGGGAATTCGCTCGCCAAGCCCGGCCAGCAGCTTCGGATCGTCCAGCCGCCCGTCGAAGGCGTCGACCTCGCCCGCCCGCCAGCGGCGGTCGGCGGCGAAGATGCCGAAGCTGGCGCGGCGCAGCCATTCAGGGCGGTGCCGCCGGGCCCAGCCCAACAGCGCCGCCGGGCGATACTTGGCCTCCGCCTCGTCGCTGAAGGCGGCGAAGACGGCGGCGTTGAAGGCGTCGGCCGGCGAGGAAAGCTCATCCGGCGGCGGCACGAACTCGCCCGGGCCGATCCGCTCGCGCCGGCAGGGGGCGCCTTGGCGCTCGCCGGTGGAGGCCAGTTCCTCCAGGAAGCTGCTGGCGGCATGCGGCCGGCCGGACGCCTCGGCCGTCAGGAAGCTGACGGTCAGGGCCTCGTCGGCCCGCGTCGCCGCCAGGTAGAACAGCAGCATCTCCCGGGCGATCAGGTCGCTGCGGCTATCCAAAGCCACGCCGCGGGCGGCCCACGCCAACCGGTCGGACTCGGCGATGAAGCACGTCTCCTGCGCCAGCCGCGGAAACGCCCGCTCGTTCACCCCGAGCAGATACACCCGCCGGAAGCGCAGCGACCGCCCGTCCAGCACGTCCAGGACTTCGGCAAGCGATTCGGCGCGGGCCGGCGGGCAGACGGCCGCCTCGGCCAGGCGCGAGACCAGCTCGGTCAGCTCCTCCGCGCGGCTTCGCCCGGCCGGGGAGAGCGGGGCCTCCGTCAGGTCCTCCAGCAGCTCGTCGAACGCCCGCAGGGCCCGGAGGTCCGCGGCCACGGACGCGTCGTCCTCGACACCGACCGCGGGCGACTCATCCGAAATTCGGAGCCTTTCCACCACGGCCGCGGGGAGCTGTAGCTCGCCGATCAGCTCGCGGACGGCCCGGACGTACGCGCCGACGTCCTCGGGCGCGGCCAGCCGATCCAGCCGCGCCATCAGTGCCGCCAGCATCGCCCCGGCCCGCTCGATGGCTTCGGCGTCGGCGGACAGCGGACCCAAGGCCACCGTCTCCTCGTCCTCGGCGAACTCCTCGCCGCCGCTTCGCGCGCGATCGGCCAGCCGCCGGAACGCCCGCGAATACTCCGTCCGCCCGCCCAGGACGTTGGCCGTGCGGATGGCCATCTCCGCCGTCGCCACCGTTGCCGCGTCCAGGCCGGCTCCCAGAGCGCCCGGGCGGAAGTAGCTGTTCCGGATCACCGCCAGCACGTCGTGGAACGCATACGCCGGCGGCAGCGACAGCAGCCGCAGGATGAACCGCACCACCCCGCAGGCGTCCAGCCGCGTCGGGCGCGAGGCGACGGGCACGTCGTGGGCGGCAAAGATCCGCCGAATCGGCTCTTCGTAGCCGCTCAGGTCCCGCGCCATCACCGCGACGGACCCGGGCTCGGCGCCGCCGGCCAGATCGGCCTTGACCGCGCGGGCGACGGCGCGGACCTCGGCCTCCACGTCGGCTGCGGCCAGGACGGTCACCGAAATCGCGGGCCCGCCCGTCGCGGCCGCGGCGCTTGCCGGCTCGGAGGCACGCGCTCGCCCTTTCTTGCCGCCGGGCAGGTCAAAGAGGCTCTCGAACGGATCGCCGCCGGGCTCGGCGGCCGTGACTTCCGAGCCGGGAATCGCCCGGCGAATCCGCTGGAGCGTCCGCTCCGTCCAGAACCACATGCGCCGGCGCCGCGGCTGGGCGGCGAACGGCAGCGTGATGAGCATGCTGTCCACGCGCCGGGCCAGCAGCGAGAGGATCTCCAACTGCGTCGGGGTGAAGTCGGTGAAGCCGTCGACGCCCACGGCCGCGATGGCGGGATAGCCCAACGGGGCGCCCTCGTCGCGGGCGAGCACGTCGCGGGCCAGCCACATCAGCCCCTCTACGTCGAAGCGCTCGGCCTTCCGCAGTTGGTCCTGATAGCGCCGATACACGCTCAGCAGGTCGGCGTCCTTGCCGCTGGACGGGTCGATGGCCTTTGCCAGCGCCTCCGGCTCCACGGCCGCCCGCTTGAGTTCGGCGATGGCCGCGTCCAACGCCGTCACCAGCCCCGGGGCGTCGCTCAGCGGCCCCAGGGCCCGCAGCCCGCCGGCGGCAGTGGGGCGGTTGACGATGCTCCAGAGCAGCAGCCGGCGGTGCACAGTATTAAGGATGCGGGCGGGCCGGCCCGCGGCAGACAGAATGCCGGCAGCCAGGCCGGCGAAGGTCGTCACCGCCGGCGCGATCAGCACGCCCGTCTCCGACAGCTCCAGCAGCCGCTGCCGCATGTGGGCGGCGGCCGGGACGTTGGGCACGATCAGAAGGCATCCCGCCCGCCCGAGCTCGTCCATGCGCCGCCGGTACAGCTCCAGCACGGCCGTCGTCTTGCCGCACCGGGCCGGGCCGGTCAGTATCGTCACTGACGCCGCGCCCGCGCGCGTCGCTGGCGAAGGCTCCAGATGCTTTCCCCTGTCCGGCACGCCGATATTGTGGCAGCCCGGCCGGCGTTCCACAAGCCGGCGGAGCGCGGCGGCGGCTTGGGGGTGGATGCGAAAGGCAGTTGACAATACCATTGCCGCCCGCGTGCCGATAAAGACAACAACGGCTTTGCGGCCCGCCGGCCGGTAGGAGACAGTGCGTGCCCGTTGCGTATTCCGTCGAGACCTGCCGGGCGCTGGCCCGGGCCTTCGAGAAGGCCCGGGTGCTGCGCCCGATGCGGATCGGCCGATACGATCCGGGCACGGAGCTCGCGCTGGAAGTGGCCGGCGTGGCCCCGCGGCGGCGGGCGCGGGTGCGCCTGCGGCTGGAGGAGTTCGTCGGCGGGGGCTTCGCCGGGCAGGTGTACCGGGTGAGAGTCCTCTCGGCCGAGGGCGAGCACATCGACGGCCTGGAGGTCGACGCCCGCTGCGCCGTGAAGATCCTGCTGCCGCCGTCGTCGGCCAAGCGCAGGTTCCGCGACGCGCTGTTCCGGGCGGGCTTCCAGGGGGCGTTCGCCCCCCAGGTCAACCCCGCGGCCGCCCGGGCCGGGGCCATCTGGCAGAAGCTCATCCGAAGGGGCGCCCGGATTGGCCTCGGCGGCGAACGCGCCGTCGTGGACGTGCTGGCGACGTTCTTCGATCCCGGCCTGGGAAGCTGCGGCGAGATCAGCGAGTGGGTCGACGGGCGGGACTGGCGCTTCGAGGCCGACGACCGCCTGGACGACCGCAAGCGCTGGCTGCGGGGTAAGTCCGTCCCGCCGGAGCGGCTGGGCTCGGCGGAGTATCGGGCGAAGCGGGCGTTCATGCAGCGGCTGACGGCGCTGCTGCACGAGATGGGCGCCGGCGAGCTGGCCCGCCAGTACGAATGGTGGACGGCCAAGAGCCAGCCCAACGTGCTCAAGCGCCGCGGCGACGAAGCCGACCCCGCCGCCGCCCTGACGGCGGTGGACTTCCGCGCCGGGCTGGCGCTGCTGCCGCTGCTGCCGATGAGTCCGGCCGACGTGAAGCTCATCGGCAAGGGAATCGCCCGCGGATCGCTGGTGCAGTTCGACCGCGGCGACATGGGCAAGCTCCAGCGGTTCGTGGACGCCCACGCCGCCGACTTCGCCGACCTGGGCGACGCCCTGGACGAGCTGAAGGTCCTGGAGCGGGAGTATCGCGAATCGCTGCCGGACGTGGCCCACCATCACGTCCGGCTGCTGTACAGCGGGCGGCTGTGGTCGGGCATTCTACGCGGCATGGTGACGGGCTGGCGGTCCCGCGGCATCGTTGACGACCGCGCCGCCGACCGCCTGCGGGCAAGCCGCTTCGGCACGATACTCTTTGCCCTGCTCGGCCTGGCGCCGCTGGCGTCGCTGGCGGGCGCCGCGGGCGTGCTGATCTGGTTCTTGGCGGCGGGCAGGCTGAGCTGGTCCCTGGCCGGCCTGGCCGCGGGCGCGGGCATCGGCCTTGCCCTCATCGCCACGCTGGGGCGGCGGCTGTGGGGGCGAGCGGACCTGCGCCGGCATTACGGGCGGATGCTGGCAAGCCCCGGCTATTTCCGCCGGGCCGTGCGGGCGCTGGCGGCCGAAATGCTCACCGACTGGCACCGGGGCGGGCGCGTCAGCGCCGAGCGGGCAATGAAGCTGCTGGGCAGCCCCGTGAGAATCTTCGCCCACACGGTCCTGCTCGCCTGGATGCCGGCGAGGCTGCATCGCTTCTTGACGGATCGGCGTTTCGCCTGGTCGGCGGTCAAGCGGCTCGTGGCCCGGCCGGTGCGGCTGTACTTCAACCCCGCCCTGCGCGAGCAGTGGCTGCGCGAGATGGTGGCCGAGGGCCGCGCCAACGGCATGCTCACCGACCAGGAAGCCGACCACATCACCGCCCGCATCCGGGAGCCCTTCATCCAGAAATATCTCAAGAGCCTGGCCGTCCACGTCTGCACGCTGCCGGTCACGCAGATCGTCTCGGTGGCGGTGGCGATCACCTACGTGCTGCAACACCCGGAGCTTTCCTTCTCCGAGGCGACGATCCGGGCGGGGTTGATCCTGGGAGCCTTCCAGGTAACGCCCATCTCGCCGGGCTCGCTGGTCCGCGGGCTGTACGTGGTCGGCCTGGTGCTGCGCGAGCGGAACTTCAAGGACTACAACATCGCGGTCTTCCTGGGCTTTTTCAAATACATCGGGTACCTGGCCTTCCCAGTGCAGATGGCGTATCGGTACCCGGCGCTGGCGCGGTTCATGGCCGGGCGGTGGGCGACGGGGGCGGCCCACGTCGTGCCCGTCTTCGGCGAGCGCGGGGCGCTGCTGGAGCACGGCGTCTTCGACGCCTTCTACAACCGCCTGCTGACGCTGCGGCGGCGGTTTCGGGAAAAGGACGAGGCCCGCCGCGGCCGAAGGCCCAGGCTTTGGCATCTTCCCCTGTGCGTGCTGGTCGGGCTGGGTGCGTTCGTGCTGATCGAAGTGCTGTTTATGCTGTCCCGCGGCCACGTGCCGGCGCCCGGGGCGATGTGGTGGCTGGCGGTGTGGCCGCCGCTTCTAGCGGGAGCGGTCGCGGCCGGGGCCGGCGGAGGCGCCGCCGTCAGCAAGCGCATCCTGATGGGCTTGGGCGTCGGGGTCGCCATGGCGATCGTCTACGGGATTGCCAACACGACCCTGGGCGTGCTCGCGGCGGCCGGACACTCCCGGCCGGGAGGGGCGGGCATCGTCGAGGCCGGCAGGCTCCTCTGGCCGTTCCTGGTCGGAAGTCTGTGGCGGCTCTTTCTGCTGCCGATCCTGTCCACGCTCGGGGCGTTCCTGGCCGAGACGAGGCTCCCCCCGCCGAGGAGATCGCCCGTTCCGGGCGGTTAGGCGGAAGAGTTTCCTACCATCGCAGCAGGACTCTCAGGAATAGTTGGCAGGCGATGTTGGCGTATGCGCCGGCGACGAGGTCGTCGGTGAGTATCCCCCAGCCCGCCGGGAGCTTCTCGAGCCCGCGGGCCGGCGGGGGCTTGAGCACGTCCAGGATGCGGAACGCGACAAAGGCAGCGGCCGCGACGATGAACACGCCGGAAATGCCCCCCCGAATCGGCAGGAAGCACAAGGCCACCGCCTGGCCGGCCCATTCGTCTATGGTGCACTGGGAGGGATCTTTCCGGCCGAAGGCGCTCTCGGCGAACTTGCCCCAGGCCAAGCAGGCGGCCGAGGACAAGACGGCCAGCACGATCATCGCCGCCCCAATGGCATAGACGTTCGCCCGAGTCAGCCAGGCTGCCACAAGGAACACACCCACCGCCGCCGCCGAGCCCCAGCTACCCGGGGCCACCGGCAGGTAACCCGTGCCAAATCCCGTCAGAATCAGCTTCCGCACCGAAGCAGATCTCCCGGCGCCGTATCATGCCTCCGGAGCATCGTCTCCGTCCTCGCGGCGGTCCGGCGGAGGCGCCGGCGGCCTGTCCGAGGCCCGCTCCGGGGCCAGCAGCCCCCGGGCCCTGTTTACGTAAGCCAGCCCGCTAAATACGGTTACGATCACCGCTAGCCACACCAGAAACAGCCTCACGCTCACCGCCCACGGGGTCTTCGGCAGATTGGCAAGCTGGAAGAGCACCGCGCAAATGGCCATCGACTGGGCGGTGATCTTCAGCTTGCCCCAGACGGAGGCCTCGAACTTCTGGCCGATCGCCTCGCTGTAGCCGCGAATCCCGGAGACGACGAATTCCCGCGCCACCACCGCCACCACCATCCAGGCCTGGACGCCGCTGGCCATGTTGCCGGTCAGCCAGGGCGGCAGGCCGCTCTCGAACCGCCCGACCAGCCCCTCTCTCAGGGCGAAGCTGAAATTGCTGCCGGTCAGAAGGGTAAAGGCCCCGCAGACCAGCACCTTGTCCACGAACGGGTCGGTGACGCGCCCAAAGGCGGTGATCCGGTTCCACTTCCGCGCCAAGTACCCGTCCAGCACGTCGGTGATGCTGGCCACGACGTACAGGGCGAAGCAGACGTTCAGGAGGTGGCTGGCGTCGCCGGGCAATTCGTACATCGCCAGCAGGACGAAGAAGACGCCCGACACGGCCAGTCGCCCCACGGTAAGCCGATTCGGCAGGTTCCAATCCATGCAATTCTCACTACGGCGGCTGGACGGGCGCACGCGGCGGACGCCCGCACATCCGCGCGACCTTCGACAAGACAGACTATCCGTTTACGACGTCCGCCGCTCCGGCGTCGACTTTCACGATAAGGTCATAGTCGTCGAAGTCCACGACTTTCCCTTCGACAATCCTGCCGACAGGCGGGGCGGCGGCCCCCGAAGCCGGCCGATCAACCCCGGCCCCTGCCGGCCTGAGGATGCACAAGCTGTCCACCTCCGGGGCCTGCCCGGCGTGCCGCCCGACGCAGCGCCCGGCCGGGTCGATCCCGTCCACCAGCACCGCCACCTTCGAGCCGACGCGGGCGGCGTTGGCGGCGAAGGCAATCTCCTGCTGCGCCTGCATCAGCAGCTCCCGCCGACGGGTCTTCACCTGCCGGCTGACTTGCCCACGCAGTCCGGCCGCCGTCGTGCCCGGCTCGGGCCAGTACGTGAACACGCCCATAGCCTCGAAACGGGCGGCCCTGACGAACTCCAGCAGTTCCTGGAACTGCCCGGGGCTCTCCTGCGGGAAGCCCACCAGGAAGGTCGTCCGCAGGCTGATCCCGGGGACGCGCCGGCGCAGGGTCGCCAGCAGGCTCTCGGCGCGCACCCGATCGTATCGCCGGCGCATCAGTTTCAGGATTTTGTCCGAGATGTGCTGGAGCGGCAGGTCGAGGTAGTTCACGATTCGCGGGCATTCGGCGATGGCGTCGATGATCGGCTCGGTCAGCCTGCCGGCGTTGGCGTACATCAGCCGCAGCCAGCGCAGCCCCGGCAGCGCATCCAGTCGCCGCAGCAACGTTTCCAGGTTGGTTCCGTCGTCGAAGTCGCTGCCGTAAGCGGTCGTATTCTGGGCGATCAGAACGAGTTCAATGGCGCCGTCGGCGATCAGCTCGGCCGCCTCGTCGAGCACGATGTCCATCGGCTTGGACCGCAGCGGCCCGCGAATGCCGGGGATCGAGCAGAAGCTGCAACCGGTGCTGCAACCTTCGGCGATGCGGAGGTAGGCGGTGTGCCGGGGGGTGAGGCGCAGCCGACCGCGGTCGTCGGGGCAGTCTTTCCGGCCGATTCGGCCGACGCGGATGAAAGGGCTCTGCCGGGAGGTCACGGCCGAGACGATCTCGTCGCGATGGAACAGGCCGACGATCGCGTCGACCTCGGGGACGGCCGAAAGCAGCTTCCCACCCTCGCGCTGCGGCAGGCAGCCGGTCACCACCACCCGCCGGACGCGCCCCTGGCGCTTCTTCTCCAGGGCCTCCCGGATCGCCTCCATGGCCTCCTCCCGGGCCGGCGGGATGAAGGCGCAGGTGTTGATCAGGATGACGTCCGCCTGGTCGGTGGGCGCGCCGACCAGGCAGCCCGCCTCGGCCAGCAAGGCAAGCATCTTCTCACTGTCGATCAGCGCCTTGGGACAGCCCAAAGAGACCACCGCGATACGCAAGGGACCGCTCGCCGGCATGACCGCCATGATAAAGCTCAAAGCGAGACGGTAAAAGCCCAAACCCGCGGGCCGCTCCGCCGACGGGCAGGCGGCTCTGGATAACCGGCGCCGGAACCATTACGATGGGGCCACAGGATCAGCGTTTCGGGCGCGCGGGCCCGGAGGTTTCGGGGCAGTTGCCACGGCGACCCGTCAGGAACTCGGCGGCCCGTGACGCCGAATCAGCAAGCGGAAGGGAACCGGATCATGAAACTGCGACCCGTATTGTATTGCCTGTTGGCTCATCTGGTGGCGCTGCCCGCGGCCGGGCACGCCCAGACGGCATACTACGCCGTCCTCATGGATGGCAAGAAGGTCGGCCACGGCACCCACAGCCGCATCGTCGCCGCCGGCAGGGTAACCACCACCGACGTCATGAAGATGACGCTGAGCAGAGCCGGCATGCCCCTGACCATTCGCCAGGAGGAAATCCACGTCGAAACCGTCGACGGCAAGCCGCTGAGCTTCAAGAGCGTCCAGGACATGGCCATCATGGCCATGGAAATCGCCGGGACCGTGGACAAGACCGGCAAGTTGCACATCAAGATCTCCTCCGGCCAGAACAAACAGGAACGAACGATGGACTGGCCCGAGGGGGCGCTGATGAGCGAAGGCCTGCTCCGGCTACAGAAGGAAAAGGGCATGGCGGAGGGAACCAGCTACACCGTCAAGATGTTCGCCGGGGCGCTGCTGGGGTCGCTGACGGGCCAGGTGCAAGTCGGCCCGACGCAGGACGTGGACCTGCTCGGGCGCGTCGTGAAGCTCACGGAGGTCAAGACGATCATCCAGGCGCCCACCGGCCAGATGACCTCCACCAGTTACGTGAACAAGGACTACAAAGCCTTGAAGACGGTCGTGCCCGTTGTCGGCATGAAGGTCGAAGTGATCGCCTGTAGCAAGCAGGCCGCCCTGAGCAAGCCGGAGGCCTTCGAGGCGTTCGACAAGCTGACGCTGGCCAGCCCCGTCCCGCTGAAGGACGTGCGGTCGGCCAAGTCGATCACCTACCACCTGGCCCCGATCGGCGGAAAGAAGATCTCCCTGCCCGCCACCGACAGCCAGACGGTTCGGCCGGGGGAGAACGGGACGCTGATCGTGACCGTCCGCTCGATCGCGGCGCCGGCGGGGTCGAAGTTCCCATACAAGGGCAGCGACGAGGCCGCCCTGGAAGCGCTCAAGCCGACGCGGTTCCTGCAAAGCGACAACCGGAAGGTCATCGCTCTGAGCCGCAAGGCCGTCGGCGACGCCACCGACGCCGCCGAGGCCGTCAAGCGGATCGAGACCTTCGTCCGCAAATACGTCAGCAAGAAGAGCCTTTCCATCGGCTACGCCACCGCCGCCGAGGTCGTCGAGAGCAAGCAGGGAGACTGCTCCGAGCACGCCGTCCTGCTGGCGGCCATGTGCCGGGCGCTGGGCATCCCCGCCCAGGTGGTCATGGGCATGGCGTACGTGGAGGAGTTCGGCGGGCTGCGGCACGTCTTCGGCGGGCACGCCTGGGCGCGGGCATTCGTCGGCGGAAAGTGGGTCGATCTGGACGGGGCGATGAACGGCTTCGAGCCCGGACACATCACACTGGCCGTCGGCAACGGCAACCCGGAGAGCTTCTTCCAGATGCTCACCAGCCTGGGCTACTTCAGGATCGCCAAGGTCGAGGTCCGGAAATAGCGCCGGCGCAAGTCCGGGCGGCCCATCGAGATCGCGCCGTTCGGGCGGGGCGGGCGGAAAGTATCGCCGCAGCCTGATAGACTTACATGAGGCAAGAGCGTGTTTGGGCTGCGGAGCCGCGGCATGGGCAGATTCGGCTGGCCAAAGGACGACGACGAGCTGCTGGCGCAACTCGCCGAGCAGCGCGGCCGCTACGAAAAACTGGTCAACAACATGTCCGACCTGCTGATGCTGATCGAGCCGGAGGGGGTGGTGTCCTTTTCCAACAAGGGCTCGCAGCTTCCGCCGCGGGCGGCGGCGTATCCGGGCGTGGGAACCCACGCGGCCGATTCCGTCGTCGAGGCCGACCGCCAGGCCGTCCTGGATGCCATGCAGGACGTGCTAAGCCGGCGCGCGGCGGTGAGGGAGCTGCTGTTCCGCATCCGCGACGGGGCCGGGGGCGAGAGGGTCATCGAGGGAAGGATCACGCCCGTCGTCGAAGGCGGCGAAGTGGCCCAGCTTGAGTTTCTCGGGCGCGACGTGACCGAGCGCGAGCGGGCGGCCGAGGCCCTGCGGACGGCCAACCAGGCGCTTCAGAAACGTCAGGCCGATCTCCAGCGCGACCTGAACGTCGCCGCCACCATCCACGCCTCGCTGCTGCCGGCGCCGCTTCTCACCGAGCGCATCCTGATCGACCTGAAGCACGTCTCGCTCATCGGCGTCGGCGGGGACTACGTCTACATTCATCGCAAGGATCCGCTGCGGCCGGGATTGACCGTCTTCGACGTCTCCGGCCACGGCGTCGGTTCGGCCCTGGTAGCCAGTCGGGTCCACTCGGCCGCGTACGCCATCATCAATCAGGGCGCCCCGCCCACAGAGATGATCGAGAGGCTCAATCGTTTCATCTACCAGAGCTTCTCGGACCTGGGTATTTTCGTGACGCTGTTCGGCATGCAGTTCGACCTGCTGGCGGGCACGGTCTGCTACTGCGGCGCCGGGCATCCCCCCGCCCTGCTGCGGAAGGCCGGCACGGGCGAGATCGTCCAGCTCCGGAGCGCCCACCTGCCGATCGGGGTGGAGGCCAACGTCTTCATGGGCGAGCCGATGAATCACGTGGACATCGCCCGCGGTGACACCCTCTGGCTCTACACCGACGGCCTGGTCGAGATGCGAAACCGGGCCGGCCAGATGCTGGGCACCAAGGGGCTGGTCGAACGACTGGCTTCCTTCCGCATCACCGACCCCAAGGCCGGCGTGGCCGAACGCTGCCTCCAGGAAATCCTCGACGAGCAGGATCCGCCCGAGGACGACGTCACCCTCGTGCTGGCGGCGATCAAATAGCCGGCTCTTGCGGCGGCCGCGAGCCTGCCACGCCGCCGGCAAAGCGATCTCGGGGGATACCTGAAAAACCGGAAACAAACTCCGTCCTTACACGTCTGAATGCGGGAGAGTATAATCTACGCGCGCTGGGGAACCGGCCGGGCCGTGGTGCTGGGCAAATAACTTACGGCGAGGCCCCTGTAGAGGAAGGGCCGGCAATGTGCAAGAGCTGTACGTTGAGGCTGCCGTCGCAATCCGCCGAGTCCGGGCGCACCTGCCCACGCCCGAAGCGCCGCATCCGCCGCGCCGGTCCGCTCCGAGGGTGGGCAGCGCTGGCGCTGCCGCTGCTGGCCGCCTCGGCGGCCCCGGCACAGCGCCCCGCGCGCAGCGCCCTGCACATCCCGCAGGGCAGGCGGGTCAACTTCACCACCTATCTCAACGACGGCGCCGGATACCGGTGGGACATTCAGTACTACCTCAGCATCGGGCAGGGCACCAACTACATCTATAGCGGCGGGCTGTACTGCCGCATCAGCGGCTCGAACGTCTCCTCCAACGGGCGCGGCTGGATGAACGCCGCCGGCGACGAAATCGAAATCGGACCCTACAACCGCAACAACTGCCAGATCTACCGTCGATGCAAGGTCTACCGCGATCGGGGGCTGGCCCGCTGGCTGGACATCTTCGTCAACACCACCGGCTCGGCCCAGACCATCCCCGTCGAGATCTACACTTCCGTCAACGGCAGCGTCTCGGGGGTCATCAGCTCCTCGGGAGCGGGCAGTTACTCCCCGAAGGACTGGGCCTTCATCACCGAGCACCAACGGGGCCGACCGTCCCTGCTGCACATCGTCTCCGGCCCGCGGAGCAAGCTGCGCCCGAGTGTTGTTACCCAGGGCTCCAGCATCCGGGTGCGCTATTCGCTGACCGTGCCCGCCCGCGGCACGGTGGTGCTGTGCTACTTCGAGGGCCAGGGCCGCACCACGGAGGAATTGAAGCGGCTCATGAAGAAGTTCCGCGCCTCCGAGGCCCTGAAAGACCTCTCCCCGGCCGTGCGAAAGCTGATCGTTAACTTCCGCACGGGACAAGAGCTGGAAAACGTCGAGCTGGAGCGCAGCGGCACCTCGGACGTGGTCATTCTGAAAAACGGCGACGCCGTCTTCGGGCGCATGACCAACGAGGGATTCGTGCTGGAGGCCTTCTACGGCAGGCTGATTCTGCCGGCGGGCCAGGTGGTAGGCTTCGCCTGCGTTCCCGGTCAGGAGGAGCTGGTCCAGGCCGTTCTGGTCGGCGGGCAGGTACTCAGTGGCAAGCTGCAAGAGCGGCTGCTGCACTTCGCCCTGCCCACCGGCGGGGACTTGAAGATCCCATTCTCCCGGATCAAGCAGTGCTCCTACCGCATCAGCAAGGAAAAGCCCGCGGAATGGTCGATGATCGACCCGCTGCTGCTGCTGCGAACGGGCGACCGGCTGGCCTTCGACCCGGAGCTGCTGAAGTGCACCTTCCAGACCCGCCACGGCACCGTCCCGCTGGACAGCAAGCAGCTTCTGGAGGTCCGCCTTCACCAGGGCGGGCACGGCGTCCACAGGGCGGTGTTCCTGAACGGCTCCAAGCTGGCCGGGCTGCTCGGTCCGGAGCAGATCATCCTGCCGCTCAAGCTCGGACCGAAGCTGAACATCTCCCGCGACATGGTGCTTGGCATCCGCTTCGCCGCCGAGACCAAGGAAAACCCGGACCTCGCCTGCGCCAGGCTGTCCAACGAGGACGAGCTGTACGGGCGGCTCTCGGACGAGGCGTACGTCGTGGTGACGGACTTCGGCACGGTGAACGTCAAGCCGAAGAACGTGGCCGCGATGAGCTTCGACGAGGTGGACCCGACGCGGATAGCCATCACGCTGTGGGACGGCTCGAGGCTGCGCGGCCACATTCAACAGGAGGCGCTGCACTTCGAGATCGAGCCCGGTCCGGTGCTGGACCTGCACGTCGGGCAGATCGTCGCCCTAACCTCGCCGAGAGCCCTGCCGCCGGACGACGTCGTCAAGCGCGTCGAGAAGTACGTGGCCATGCTGTCCGCGGCCAGCTACAAGGACCGCGAAGAGGCGCAGCGGCTGCTGGTGGAGATGGGCGGCAAGATCGTGCCGCTGCTGAAGAAATACCTCACCGACGCCGACCCCGAGATCCGCCAGCGCATCACCGTGATCCTGGAGCGCATCGGGTCGGAGACGCCAGCCGGGTCCGCGGGCGGCCCGCTTCCGGGGGCATTTGGACCCCCGATGCCGGGCCCCCGCCAGGTCCTGCTGCGGTGACCGATCTGCCGCCGCCAAAGCGCTGCGGGCTACAACAGGGAAGAATTGCAGAAACCATGAAACCGACACCCGCACTGAGATTCGCCTTGGCCGTCGCCGTCGCTCTGACGGCGGCGATCGACCCGGCTTCAGGGCAGCGGCCCCCGATGAGCCGGCCGGCGGCAGCCATTGTAGCTGGCAGTCCTTCCGCCGGCGGCGGCATCCACATCGCCTCGGGGCGGACGACCTCCTTCATGTGGGTCCTGACCGACGCCTCCGGCTACCGCTGGGACATCTCCAGCAACGGCACCATCTCCGACGGCACCAGCGACGCCTACGACACCGGCATGCAATTGCAGGTCGACGGCGCCAGCTTTCCCGGCTACAGCACCGGCAAGCTCAGCCAGGACGGCGCCGAAGTCGAGATCGGACCCTGGAAACAAGCCGGACTGGCCATCTACCGCCGCGTCTGCATCAACGTCCAGGCCGGCTACTGCCGCTGGATCGACATTTTCGAGAACAGCAGCTCGGACAAGGACGTGACGGCCTCCCTGAAGTACTACTTCAACATGGGCGAATCCACCCGCCAGACGTACACCAGCTCCGGCGCGGCGGAGCTGACCGACAAGGACTGGGGCATCGTCACCGCGGGCTCCTCGAGAACTTCCTCGCGCCCGGCGATCGTGCACGTCTTCGGCTCGCCCGGGGCCAAGTTCAAACCGGCCTTCCAGTTCGACCGCAGCAACGACAACATTTACTATCACGCCAGTATAAAGGTCCCCGCCGGAAAGACCGTGGCCATATGCTTCTTCGAGGCCCAGAGACGGCCTTACGAATCGGCCGTGAAGTTTCTCAAGGACTTCAAGCCCAGGCGCGAACTGGCGCTGGTTCCGGCGCCCCTGCGGAAAATCCTGCTGAACATGACCGGGGCGTCGCTGCTGCTGGGGGAGATCGAGCTGAAGCGCAGCGACAAGTACGATCTGGTGAGCCTGCGCAACGGCGACGAGATCCGCGGGCAGATCACCACCGCCAAGTACGCGCTGCGGACCGGCTTCGGGGCGATCGAGGTTCCGGCGGGCGAGGTGATCGGGCTGGTGAGCCGCTCGGCCGAGAAGGACCTGGTCAAGCTGGTGCTGGCCGGCGGGCAGGTGGTCGCCGGGGAGCTGACCAACGGCCCGCTCGCCATCCGCCTGCCCGGGGGAACCGAGCTGAAGGTCCCGCCCAGGGGCATTCGCCAGGCGGCCTACAAGATCTCGGAGAAAAGGCCCGAGCAGGTGCGGACGACCGATTCGCTGGTGCTGCTGCGGCGGGGCGAGCGGCTGGCGTTCGACGACTCCGGGCTGCGCTTTGCGTTCCTGACCTCGCACGGGGCGCTGGACCTGGCGGCGGAGGATCTATCCGCCATCGAAATGGACACACCCGGCGGCGGCCTGCACCGGGCCGTCTTCCGCAACGGCTCGCTGCTGGCGGGGCTGCTCGGGGCTGAGCGGATCGGCCTGAAGCTGAAGCTCGGGCCGTCGGCGGAGCTGCCCAGATGGCAGCTTGGGCGAATCCTCTTCGCCGCCGAGGAACTGGAGCCGGCGGGCCTGTCCAAGCTCACCCTCCGCAACGGCGACGTCCTGTACGGGACGTTCTCCGACAAGAAATGGGCCATCCAGACCAAGCTCGGCAAGGTGGAAGTGGTGCCGGCGGACGTTGCCTCCGGCCAGTCCAGCGCCAATTCCCTCGGACACGTCCAGCTCGTCCTTCGCACCGGCACCAAGATCGGGGGCAAGCTCGCCGACGACTACGTGGGCTTTCAGGTCAAGCCGGGTCCGGCCATGAAGATCTTCGTCGGCAAGATCGGCGCGTTCGTCGGCGCGGAGCCGGCAAAGCCCGCCACCTCTGAGGAAGCGACCTCCAGCCCCAGCACCCGGACGGGCGCTGCCGACGGCAGCTCCGAAGCGCCCGCCATCGCGGGCAAGGGGCTGCCCGAGCTGGAGAAACTGCTCAGAGACCGCACGGTGAGGATGGCAGCGACTCAAAGGGCGCTCGCCGAGGTGAAAGCGAAGCTGGCGGCCGTCAACGAAGCCGGCCTGCGGGAGCAGTTGGCCAAGCAGGCCGGATCGCTCATGGCAGAGCTGAACAAGCTCCAAGCGACTATCGCGCAGATCCGGAAGCAGAAGGCCGTTCTGACCCAGCGCGGTTAGCGCCGGGCGGGGAACGGCCGGTCAAAAAGCTCTTGCATCACGCCGGGGATGTCCTCGCTGCGCAGGGGGCCTTGGATCCGGCCGGCGGTCGACATGATGAAGGTGGCCGAGTTCCGCCAGTTCAGCCCGCCGTGGGTCGAGGCCATCGTCACCGCCCCGGCGAAGAAGCCCGAGCCGTTGTAGTAGCGGTCGTCCAGGCTGACGATCACGTCCGGGACATTCTCCGCCCCGGCGAAGTGGGCCCGCCACAGCCGGTACAGGGCGTCGGGATACGGATGCCTGCCGTCGGAAGTGGCTTTCAGCAGCGACCTGCCGTCGACGCCGCCGGAAGCCAGCTCGGCGAGCTTCAGCGGGTCGCCCTCGATCGGGTCGTACTGGAAGGTCTCACCGTCGGCGGAGCGGATCCGCGCCTGCCCGTCGCGGCTGGCGACGACCACCGCGTCGCCCTCGGCGTAGCTGACCAGCTCGACGGCATCGGACTCCAGCAGATCGGCGGCGAGCCTGGCTACGTTGCGGGCGTTGAAGGCCGCGTACGTCACCAAGCCGAACTTGACCATCGCCACGTCGTTGTCGCCGCGGACGCGGCCGACCAGCCGCCAGCCCTTCTCTTTCAAGTGCTTCTCCAAGCCGGCGGGCTTGCAGGGGACGTTGGTCTGGCCGTGGTCGGCGAAGAAGGTGAACTTCACCAGGCCCCCGCTCTCGTACAGGATCTGAAGCGCCAGCCGCTGGCACTGGCGCAGGGCGTATAGCTGGCCTTCCTTTCCCATGCGCGAGCCCAGGCCGGCGGTGGAGACCAGATACGTCACCACCTCCATGCGGTCGCGCCGGTCCCACAGGCGCTTGATCTTGTCCAGCTCGACCCGGAACAGCCGCTTCGGGCGCAGATACACCAGGGCGTCGTCCAGGGTCGGGCCGCGGTAGTCGATAATGCTCGCGAACGGCTCGTTCTTTCCGCCCAGGTAGTCCCCCGTCCCGCCGACAATTGTCTTCCTGCTGTGACTGTAGTACTTGGCCTCGTATCCGGCGCACGGCATGTAGCCGAAGGCGTCTTCCAGGGCCAGGTCGGTCATCACCGGATACGGGGGGATGACCACGGCCGGAGGGTCGAACAGCCGGAGCTGGCCGGACTCGTAGAACTCCTTGACCACGTCGAAGGGGATTCCGTCCAGCACCACCACCAGGTGCCGGCACCGCCGCGGGTCGAGGGCGCGGAGGTGGACGATCCGATCGGGCTGGCCGTCGCCGTCGCGGTCGTATCCGATGCGGTCGATCCTTCCGGACTGATCGAACAGGCAGAAGAAGTCCGCCGCCGAGTCACCGTCGGTGTCGTAGCCGGCGAGGGCGGGACTCGTCACGATCGGCTCTTCCGGAAACGTCACCGCCCCCCCGCAGCCGTGCAGCAGAAACGAAATGATCGGAAGTCCCATCAGCACCCATCCCTTCCATCGAAGCCTCCGAACGGGCCGGCTCCCGCCAGAAACGATCTTGTCGGCCCTTCCGGCCGGGCCAGCCGGGCGGGCCTCAGGCCGCGATGTCCTGCCGTTACGCATCGGGAGCGTCTCCTCTCCTGAAAGTTCGCCGGATCATCCTACCTGCCGCCGCAACCCGTGGCAAAATCATCTTCCCAGCGGTCCGGCCCGCCTGTATTTGTATTCGCCATGAAGGCTTTAGTCTACGGTGTCAACCCCGTCGGCTGGGCGACCTGCCTGTGGTTGAAGCACCTCTGGCGCGGATGCGTGCTGAGCCGGCTGAACGGGCTGCGTCTGCGAGAGCTGCCCGTTCCGCCGCTTCCCGCCGACGACTGGGTCCGCTGCCGGACCGTCCTGGGCGGCATCTGCGGCTCGGACTTGGCCATCCTGATGCAGCGGCAGCCGCCGAACTCCTTCCTGCAATCGTTCACCACGCTGCCGGCGACGCTGGGGCACGAGAACGTCGCCGTGGTCGAGCAGGTCGGCCCGGGGGCGGATTCGCACTGGTTGGGCAAGCGCGTCTGCGTCGATCCGGGCTTGCCCTGCCGCGCTCGCGGGATCGACCCGCCCTGCCAAGCCTGTGCGGCCGGGCGTTTCGGCGCCTGCGAGAATTTCTCCGCCGACGGGGACGGGGCATCGGCCCTTCCGCCGGGCACGTCTTTGGGCTACTGCGGGCCGGTGGGCGGCTCGTGGAGCAAGTGGTTCGTCGCCCACGTCTCCCAGTTGGTGGAGGTGCCGCCGGGGCTGACCGACGAGCAGGCCGTCCTCACCGACCCGTTGGCGTGCAGCGTCCACGCCGTCAACAGGGCCGACGTGTCGGCCGCCGAGAAGGTGCTGGTCTACGGCGCCGGCGTGCTGGGGCTGGGCGTGGTCTGGGCGCTGCGGGCGATGGGCTACCGCGGCGGCATCGACGTCATCGCCCGCCACCGGCACCAGGCGGAGCTGGCCCGGCGATTCGGCGCAAGTGAAGCGCTCCAACTTCCCCGCCGCCCCCGTGAGCGGTTCGAGGGGATTTCCCGGCGCACGGGCGGGCGCGTGGTGCGAGCGCGATTCGGCAATTACATGCTCTCGGGCGGCTACGACCTGGTCTTCGAGTGCGTCGGCAGCGGGGATGCCATCGAGGAGGTCCTGAAATGGGCCAGGTCCGGCGGGCAGGTCGTTATGGTCGGCACGGGCCACGGCCGCGGGGCGGACATGACGCCCGTCTGGTTCAGCGAGCTGAACGTAGTTGGCTCCTGCGGCCGCGGGGAGGAGGACCGCCAGGGACGAAAGCTCCACACCTACCGCCTGGTCCAGGAGCTGATGCTCTCCGGCGCCGCGGACGTCAGTTGCCTGCTGACGCACACCTTTGACCTGTCGCAGTACAAGCGCGCCTTGACGGCCGCCATCGACAAGGGCGCCCACCGGTCCGTCAAGGTGGCGTTTCGGTTTGGTGCCGCCGGCGCCGCCGGGCAGGGCTCCGGGTCGGGAAAGGGACAGGGCACGTGAGCCCCGCCGAGCGAATGTGGGCGGCCGTCCGGGGCGAGCCGGCCGATCGGCTCCCGTTCGCCACCTACAACTGTCACGGGTTTTCCTGGGGCGGGCACGCCGCCTGCCCGGAGTACGCCCCGATACTGGAGGCGATTCGGCGCACCGGCGCGGGAATGCTCTGCAAGCTCCGGGCAAGACGCGCCGGCGGCATGCCGGCCCCGCAAGTGGCCCGCGCGGTCGAGGGCGACCAGGAGCTGACCACGGAGACCCTGGCGACTCCAGGAGGCACCCTGCGCCGCGTGTTCCGCAATCGCCGCGGGCAGCCCGCCCGGTGCGTCGAGCACTACCTCAAGACCGACGCGGACGTCGAGAGTTTCCTCTCGCTGCGGCCGGAGCCGGTTCGCTGGGAGATCGACGAGCTGCTGGCGATGGTGGGCGAGATCGGCCGGGCCGGGGTGGCGTACCTGGACTATCGCGACCCGTTCGGCAGCGTCGCCGGCCTCTTCGACCAGGAGGATTTCCTGATCCGCATTCACACCGACCCGGCCCCGGTCATGGCGCTGATCGAGCGCGCATTCAGGACAACCCGCGACGAGCTGCACGCCCTGCTGGAGGTGCTTTCCGGGCCGCGCCCCAACGTGCTCTTCTACACCTGCGGGCCGGAGTGGGCCACGCCGCCGCTGATGCGCCCGGAACTGTTCGCCAGGGTCGTCACGCCGTACCAATCGCCGCTGGTGGCGATGATCCACGAGCATGGCTTCCCCGTATCGCTGCACTGCCACGGGCGGGTGCGGCTGGCCCTGCCGGAGATCCTCAAGTGCCGCTTCGACGTGCTGGAGCCCATCGAGCCGCCGTCACAGGGAGACATCGACCTGGGCGAGCTTCGCGCGGCCGTCGGCGACCAAATGGCGCTGATGGGCTACGTCCAGGACCAGGACTTCTTCACGGCCACGCCGCAGCGGATGCGAGACCATGTCGCCCGCATCGTCGCCGCCATCGGGCGGGGGGCAGCGGCGAGGCGATACATCGCCACGCCCACGTGCACGCCGTTCGCCTTTCCCCCGCCGCCGCAGTACGTGGCCAACTACGTGGCCTTCCTGGAAGCGGCGGCCGAGCTTGGCGCGTAGAGCCGGATCGGACATACTGATGGACCTGGAGCGTCCCGGCTTTCGGCCGAGCGGACGAAAACGAGGACTAGAATGACTCAGGCAAAGCCCCTCGTCGGCGTGTTGATGGGATCCGACAGTGATTGGGCGGTCATGCAGCGAGGCGTCGAGCAGCTCGGACATTTCGGCATCGAATGCGAAGCCCGGGTGCTCAGCGCGCACCGCAGCCCGGGGGCAGTGGACGAGTACGCCGCCTCCGCGGCCGACCGCGGCATCCGGGTCATCATTGCCGCCGCCGGCATGAGCGCCGCCCTGGCCGGGGCGGTGGCGGCGCGGACGCAACTGCCGGTAATCGGCGTGGCGGTTTCCTCCGGCCCGCTGGCGGGCGTCGACGCCCTGGTTTCGACGGTTCAGATGCCGCCCGGCGTGCCGGTCGGATGCACCGGACTGGACGCGGCCGGCGCGATCAACGCCGCCATCTACGCCGCCGAGATCCTTGCCCTTTCCGACGCTTCCCTGGCCGAGAAGCTCAAGCAGCACAAGTCCGCCCAGGCCGAAAAGACCCTGGAAAAGGACCGGAAGCTTCAGGAAAAGCCGGGCACCGGCTGAAAAACTTTCAGAAAATACTGGCCTGCCGCATCTTGGAGGTTAGTATTCTCGCCCCGATGGGCACCGGCTGCGGCTGCGGCGGTCCGGCGGCGACCCATGAGTAACAGGCTGGTGATGTCTGTCCGCCGTTCGGCATTACTAAACCGCCAACTCCCAGAGGAGCTGGCTGAGCTCTTGCGGCAGGAGGGAGTCGATCCTTCAAAGGCTTGGCTGTCCGCCGAGGCCGATCTGAACCTCTCCGGCGCATACGAGCGGGTCTTCCTGCTGGCCGAGTCGGATCGGCTGCTCACCGTCGCCCACCCGCGGGATGGATTTCCCAGGCCGATCCGCCTGGACATCCCCCGCCAGGCCCTCAAGGAAATCCGCACCCGCCGGGGCGTCGGCGGGGGGTTCCTGGAAGCCCTGGTCGAGGGCATCTACGTCGAGATCCTGGCCTATTCCAACGCCCAGGCGGACACCTTTCACAAGGTCTCCAAGAAACTCCAGGACTGGCTGGCCGGCAAGGAGGCTTCCACCGGTCCGGAGGACGACTACGACCCGCGCAAGTGCCCCATCTGCGGCATGACCCTGCGCTTCAAGGGCGACACCTGCCCGCGGTGCGTGGATCGCGGCGCGATCTTGACGCGGGTGCTGCGGCTGATGAAGCCCTACACCGGTTGGGCGATCCTGATGTTCGCCCTGCTGATGGTCGTCGTCGCCCTGCAAATGATTCCCCCTCGCCTTCAGAAGCTGCTGGTGGACAAGGCCCTGCTGACCCCGGCAGAGCCGATCCCCCTGGCCACGCGAGAGATGTGGCTGTTCTGGCTGGTGCTGGCGTGGCTGGGCGTGCGCGTGCTGGCGAGCATCGGCCGCATGGTCAACGGGCGGCTGTCCAGCTTCGTCGCCACGCAGATCACCCACGACATGCGCAACTCCGTGCTGAGCCGGCTGACCAACCTGAGCGTGAACTACCACGACAATAACAGCGTCGGCCGGCTCATCAGCCGGGTCAGCTACGACACGGAGGTCTTCGGACAGTTCGTCCGCCAGGTCACCCAGGGCTTCCTCGCGCAGATCGTCATGCTCACCGTCACCGGGGTGATGCTGTTCAGCATCTCCTGGAAGCTGGCGATGTGGACGCTGCTGCCGGCCCCGTTCGTTCTGCTGGCCAGCTCCTTCTACTGGCGCAGGCTATATCCGCGCTACCACCGGGTGTGGGACTCGCGCAGCCGGATGACCGGCTCGCTCAGCTCGATCCTCTCCGGCATCCGCGTGGTCAAGGCCTTCGGGCAGGAGCACAGGGAGCAGCAGCGATTCAGCCGCTCCAGTGGGTATTACCGCAACTCCTCCCGGAACGTGGCGTACGCCACCAGCATCTTCAACCCCTCCATGGCGTTTCTGTTCCAGGTCGGCGGGCTGGTCGCCTGGTACGTCGGCGGCGGGGAAATCATCCGGCAGGAGGGGCTCACGCTGGGCGGCCTGGTGGGCTTCTCGGCCTACCTGGGCATGTTCTACGCACCGCTGACGAACCTGACGCAACTGACCGACTGGCTGACGCGCTTCTTCACCGCCTCGCAGAGGACGTTCGAAATCATCGACACCGCGCCAGAGATCGTCGAGTCGGAAAACCCCAAGCCGCTGCCGGCGCCCCGCGGCGGCGTGGTCTTCGAGAACGTCACCTTCGGCTACAGCCGTCACGACCCGGTGATCAAGAACGTCTCCTTCGAGATCCGCCCCGGCGAGTACGTCGGCATCGTCGGCAAGAGCGGCTCGGGCAAGACCACGCTGGTCAACCTGCTGGCCCGCTTCTACGACGTGGATGAGGGGCGGGTGCTCATCGACGGCGTGGACGTGCGCGAGCTGGACATCGAGGACGTGCGCAAGAGCATCGGCGTGGTTCTCCAGGAGCCTTTCCTGTTCCGCGGCACGATCTACGCGAACATCACCTACGGCCGGCGGGAGGCCACGCCCGAGCAGGTGATCGCCGCCGCCAAGGTCGCCAACTCCCACGACTTCATCTTGCGCCAGCCGCTCGGCTACGACACCTGGGTCGGCGAGCGCGGAGCGGGGCTTTCCGGCGGCGAAAAGCAGAGGGTCTCCATCGCCCGGGCGCTGCTGTACGACCCGAAGATCCTCGTCCTCGACGAGGCCACCAGCAACGTCGACACCGAGAGCGAGCAGCTCATCCAGAAGGCCCTGGGGCGGGTCACGACCGGGCGAACCACCATCGCCATCGCCCATCGCCTCAGCACGCTGAAAAGCGCAAACCACATCCTCGTCGTGGACGGCGGGCAAATCGTCGAGCAAGGCAGCCATGAGGAACTCATGGAACGGGGGGGACTGTACCACCGCCTGGTGAAGATCCAGACGGAGCTTTCCCGCGAGCCCACGGTGGACCGCCTGGCCGAAGAGGACCGGCGAAAGAAATGACCGAGCCCAACCAAAATCCCGACGCCGGCACGCCCGACCCGACGCAGGTGCGCTTCCTCACGCCGGAACTCTGCCGCATCCACCTCGGCAGCCACGGCGCCCTGCACGTGACCGTCAAGGACGAGCGAATCTACGGCGGCGTCTACGCGGTCCATGGCTTTCCCGTCGGCTACCCCCAGGGGTACATCTCGCTGATCTACACCGGCGGCGAAGCCGGCGACATTGAAATCGGAATCATCCGCGACCTGGGCGAGTTCCCGCCGGACGACGCCGAGCTGATCCGCGAGGCCCTGCGCCGCCGGTTCTTCGTCCACACCATCACCAGGATCCGCCACATCGGATGGAAGTACGGCTACATCAACATGGAGGTGGACACCGACAAGGGGCCGGTGAGCTTCATGATGCGAGGGCGGCACAACAACGCCGTGGATTTCGGCCCAAAGGGAAAGGTCCTCATCGACGTCGACGACAACCGCTACCTCATCCCCGACGTGGAACAACTCCCCACCCGACAGAAGCACGACTTCCGGCGCTACATCTACTGGTGACACAAGCTCGTGGATCGGTTAATCAGTGGATCGCCGCCCGCCTCTGGCAGGGGCTCTGGCCGCGCCGCAACAGGCAAGAGGGTCCAGCCCGTCGAGACCGGCCGGAAGTGATGCAAAGGAGCATCGTCACGATGGACGAAAGCAGGAGCATTCAGTTGCGGCGCGACCTGGCAAATCTCACCTCCCGCAGGAGCCACATGGCCGAGAGGTTCCTGGCCGAGATGGAATTCGCCGAGGCCCTTGCCAGGTTGCAGCCCCGCAAGGCCGCCGCCTGGGAAAAGCTGATGGACCGGGCCTGGCGGACGGTGGCCGAGGCCGTCGCCTCCGGGCGGCTCAACCGCCTCAACAAGGCGGTGCGTACGGCCGAGGAGACCCTCGCCCCTCTCGGCGAGGCCGCCAAGACCTACACCGTCCACTGCGTCGGGCACGCCCACATCGACATGAACTGGATGTGGTCTTGGCCGGAAACCGTCGCCGTCACTAACGACACGTTCGTCACCGTGCTGAAGCTGATGGAGGAGTTCCCGGAGTTCTGCTTCTCCCAGAGCCAAGCCTCCGTCTACGCCATTGTGTGCGACTACGCCCCGGAGCTGCTGGAGCCCATTCGCCGCCGCGTGGCCGAGGGCCGCTGGGAGGTCACGGCCGTGCACTGGGTGGAGGGCGACAAGAACCTCGCCTGCGGCGAAAGCCTCGCCCGCCACATGCTCTACGCCCGGCGCTCCATGAAGGAGCTGTTCGCCCTGGAGCCCGAGGACGTGCCGCTGGACTGGGAGTGCGACACGTTCGGCCACGCCCATACGATCCCGACGATCATCACGGGCGGGGCGGCGCGCAGGTACTACATGTGCCGGGCGGGCATGCCGGAGAGGCCGCCGGTGTTCTGGTGGCAGGGGCCCGACGGGGCGCGCGTCCTGGTCTACTTCGACCGAACCGGCTACAACGGGCAGATCGACCCGCAGGTCATCGGGCACATGATCGACTTCTGCGCCAAGACCGGCATCAACGACTACATGTGGGTCTACGGCGTGGGCGATCACGGCGGCGGCCCCACCCGGCGCGACATCCTGCGGGCGCGCGAGATGAACTCCTGGCCGATCTGGCCGAACTTCCGCCTGGGCACCGCCGGCAAGTTTTACGAGATCCTGGAGGCCCGCGGGCGGAAGTGGCCGGTGCTGGACGAGGAGATCAATTTCGAGTTCACCGGCTGCTACACCAGTCAGTCGGCGATCAAGCAGGCCAACCGGCTCGGCGAGAACTACTGCCTCGAGGCCGAGTCCGCCGCCGCCCTCGCCCTCAGCGCCGTCGGACGCGACTACCCCGCCGAGGCCCTGCGCCAGGCCTGGGTGGACGTCCTGTTCGGGCAGTTCCACGACATCCTGCCGGGCTCGGGGGTGCACTGGACCCGACAGTATCAGGTGGGGCTCTTCCAGAAGGTCGCGGCCGCCACCAGCATGATCAAGACCCACTCGTACCGCGCCCTGGCGGCGGCGGTGGACACCTCCTTCGCCCAGGCCGAGCTGCCCGCGCCCCCGCCGGGCCGGGAGAGCACGGCCATGGGCGCCGGCGCCGGTCGCGGCGCCATGGTCGGGGGGCTCTCCCAGGCCGCCCACGTCAGCGACGGCCCCCGGCCGCTGGTCATCTTCAATCCGACGGCGTGGCAGCGGAGGGAAGTGGTCCAGGCGACGGTATGGGACGTGGACGACGGCCGCTCGCCCGGCCGGACCGGCGGCAAGAGCTTCGTCGTCCGCGGGCGCGACGGCAAGGTCATCGGCGCCCAGAGAATCGGCGCCGGCGACTACTGGGGGCACAAGTTCGTGGAGCTGGCCTTCCCCGCCGCCGTGGACGCCCTCGGCCACGCCGCCTATGCCGTCGAGACCGGATCGGCCGGAGACGTGACCGGCGCCGTCAGCACCTACGAGGTGCCCATCCGCCACGAGCCGCACGCCCCGACCGCCCCGGCCATGGCTAACGAACTGCTGGCCGTGGAGTTCGACTCCCTCACCGGCGGCGTGGTGAAGCTGCTGGACAAGACCACCGGAAAGGACCTGGCCGACAAGGCAAGCCCGCTGGGCGTGCTGGAATACATCCTGGAACGGCCGAGGGGGATGTCGGCCTGGACGATCAGCCAGACGCAGACGCGGCTGTACCCGCTGGCGGTTCAGAGCCTTCAATGGGTCCAGCGGGGCCCGCGCGTGGCCAGCCTCGCCGCCAGGGCGAGGGTGCGGTCCTCCGACGTGACCGTGACCTATACGCTCAAGGCCGGCCAGCCGTGGCTGGAGATCACCGTCGAAACCATGTGGCTCGAGCGCGGCGATCGCAGCATCGGCACGCCCTCGCTGCGAATGCGCTTTCCCCTGGCCCTGTCGCAGGCGAAGGGGCGCTACGAGATTCCGTTCGGCTCGATCGAGCGCGACCTCATCGCCGGGCAGGAGGTGCCCGCCCTGCGCTGGGCCGACGTGGTCGGAAACAACGGTCCGCAGACGGCCGGCTGCGCCCTCCTCAACGACAGCAAGTACGGGCACTCGCTGGAGGGATCGACCCTCCGGCTGACGCTCATCCGCTCCAGCTACGAGCCCGACCCGCTGCCGGAGATTCGCGAGCACACCATTCGCATGGCGGTGCTCCCGCACGGCAAGCCCCTGCCGACCGGCGACCTCGTGCGGCTGGGGGCGAGCTTCAACCACCCGCTCCAGGTCGTCAGCACCGACGCTCACAAGGGCCGCCTGCCGGCGGCGGGTGCGGCGGTTTCGTCCATCCGGCCGGCCAACATCGTCCTCTCGTCGGTCAAGAAGGCCGAGGCAGACGACGCCGTGGTCTTCCGGCTGTACGAAACCGACGGCCGGGCCGCCAACGCCAGGGTGGTCGTGGACGAAACCCTGTGGGGAAGGCCCGCGGAGGCCGTGCAGGTCGACCTGCTCGAAAGACCGGTGAAGAATTCAACGGCCAAGGCGGGCAAGAACGCCTTCAGCGTGGCCGTCCCCGCCCACGGGATCGCGAGTGTGAAGGTGCACTTCGAGCGATAGCGCCATTGATTGAATTGGGGGAAGTGAAAGATGGGCAGGAACAGCGCGGAGCTGCCAACGTTGCCGCCGCTGGGGCCGCCCCCGCTCCCCTGGGCCGACGCCCCATCCGTCACCGCCGCTTGGCTGCGCCGCGTCAGCCGCGCGCTGGTGATCGGGATAGTTCTCATTCTAGCAACGATGGGGATCTGGGTTGCGTGGGTCGTCTCGGGGGCAATGGCGTCACGCGCGGCGTGGACCATGCTGGCGTCGATCGCCCAGGCAGTGAGCATTTGGCTGTTGACCTGCCCGGAGCCGGGCAGGCGCGGCTGGCTTCAACGCCTACGATGGCTCTGCCGCCTGACCATGCTCGGCAGCGCGGGCGGGTATGTCCTGCTCGCTGCGCGGTCCTTTCGCCCAGACGCACTACCGATGGACACGACGACGCTCTCCACCATCACTCATGCCTGCAGGACCCTCGCGGCGATCAGCGCTGCCGCCGGCGCCCGGTATTGCGAGCTGCTCGCCCGGCGCCTGGGCGATCCGACACTGGGTAAGCATTTCCGCTGGATGAGAATCCTTTGCATCATCTTACTGGCGCTGGCGATCCTACCGTTGCTTCGGGCGCTCGGCATTTCCGGCGGCCTACTGAAGCCAAGGCCGCGTAGCTCGAGCCAGGCCACCCAAACCACAGAGCCAAGCCATACCACGCAGCCCTCGCCGACGAGCTGGAATGCCCGTCTCCCCTGCTTCGGCCTGCTCGTACTGCCCCTTAGCCTCTGGTCATTCTGGATGGCATGGCGCTTGTTCCGGCTGCTGCGCACGACGGGGGCTCGGTTGGAGGCCGAGTACATCCAAGCCCGGGGGCCGCCAGAACTTCTCTGATCGCGCCCGGTCAACGGATCCACCGGCCAAGTGATCAACGCCCGCGGTTGACAACGGTGTCCGGCGGGGAGAGGTAGATGTAGTATCCCGAGCCGTGCTGGCTGCGATCGTGTCGGTACCAGAAATGCTCATACGGTGAATGCCCGCGGCGGCTGCAGACGGTGGGGTTGACCAGCACGATCAGCCGGTTGTGCTAGGTTTGGCGCATGCCGGCGTCCATGGCGCCGTACTCCTGCCGGGCGCCCCGGCCGAGAGCCGCGACGTCGGCTTGGGGGCAGCGACCGGCCTGGGGTGCCTGCTTTTGCCCTTGCCCGTCGAGGCAGGCGCCGATATGGTGCGGCCGAAGCTTGGCCAGGAGAGGAATTGAGCAGAGCAGTGCGAAAAGGGGCCGCTGGAACCGCTTGCCTATTCTGCTGTGCTTTGCTTGCGGCCGGCTGCAACGGCCCCGAGCGACTTCATCCGGCGCATCAGATTCTCCAAGCCCCCGCCGAGACGATCAGCATCTACCAGCTCGCCGGCCGGCTGAAGCTGCGCCTGGCCGAGCAGAGCGAGCACCGCGCCACGCTGCGGGACAGCGCCAACGCCGTGACGATCTTCGCCGACCCGGGCGGAGCGGTCTTCCTCAACGGCGCCCGGCTCGCCCACCACGGACCGATCGTCAAAGTCAATGGAATGCTGTTCGTGCCCGGCTCGATCGCGCCGACGATCCGCCCGCTCCTCCGCCCGGCCCGTCCCGGCATTGCACGCCGCAGGCCGCCGCCGGTCAAACGGCCTTCCCTGGGCACGGTCGTTCTGGATCCCGGGCACGGGGGGCGAGACCCCGGCGCCATCGGCTGCAACGGGATGTTCGAGAAGGAATGCGTGCTGGCGGTGGCCCTCCTGGTCCGGCGGCAACTGTCGGTCTCCAACGTCAAAGTCATCATGACCCGCCGGGACGACCGCTTCATCTCGCTGGAACGGCGGGCCGAGATCGCCAACCAGGCCGGGCCGGACCTGTTCGTGTCCATCCACGCCGACTCGGCCCCCAGCCGGGCCGCCCACGGGCATACCCTGTATCTGGCCGGCGGGGCGTCGGGGGAGTCCAAGGCGCTCGCCCGCTGCATTGACCGGCGGCTGACTGAAAAACGCATCAGCTCGCGCGGCGTCCGCCGGGCCAACTTCCGCGTGCTGGTGCAGACGACGTGCCCGGCCGTGCTAGTGGAGATCGGATATCTCTCCAATGATTCCGAGGCACGCCGGCTGGCGACGGGCGGACACCGCCAGGACGTCGCGGACGCCATCGCCGGCGGCATCATCGACGCGCTGCGGCAATAGCGCGCATGCGCGAAATCCCAAGCAGCAAATCTCAAACACATCAAACCACGAGAGCGCGGACTCCGCGCCTATATGTTCGGTCCTTGCCGCAAGCGCGGCCGGCGCGCTCGGAGACACAGCGCTCTAGAGGTCAATGAAGACCTTCATCGTCTTCGGGCCGGCCTGGTCGATGTGCCGGTACGCGCCGAGAAAGTCCGCGAAGTCGAAGTGTCTGCTCACCAGCGGATCGGTGACGATCCTGCCGGCCTCGATTGCGGCCACGGCGCCTTCGTAATCTTCCTTCTTGTACATCAACGTGCCGATGAGCGTCAGTTCGTGGTCTTGCACGAGGGCGAGGTCCACCGTCGGCTTCTCGCCGAACACGCCCACGACGACGATCGTGCCGCCTTTGCTGACGTTCTCGACGGCCGCGGAGATCGCCTGCTCGGCGCCGGCGCACTCGAACGCCACGTCGAAGCCGTCCTTGCCGAAAACGCGCCCGGCGGCGGCGCCCAGCGATTCGGCGCCGGCGTTGGCGGTGCTGGCGATGCCGCAGCTTCGCGCCACCTCCAGTCGATACTCGCTCAAGTCTGTGATCAGCACGTTGGCCCCGGCGGCGCGGGCGGCTTGGGCGGTGAGGTTGCCGATCGGCCCGGCCCCCAGCACGGCCACGTTCCGCCCCACGACCTCGCCGGCGCGGCCGACGGCGTGAACGGCCACGGAAACCGGCTCGACCAGCGCCCCCTGCTCGAAGCTGAACGAGGCCGGCAGCGGGATGACCTTCTCAACCCCGGTCACGAACAGCTCTTGCGCCACTCCGTCTGCCTGAAAGCCCTGGACTTTGAGCTTCTCGCAGATGTGGTAGTCGCCGCGCCGGCACGGCCGGCAGGTGCCGCAGACGATCTGCGGCATGGCGGTGACCTTCTGCCCGGCCCGAAGGCCCGTCACGCCCGCCCCGACGGCCTCGACCACGGCGGCGAACTCGTGCCCCTGGATGACCGGATACGAGGTGTACGGGTGCCGACCGTGCCAGACGTGCACGTCCGAGCCGCAGATGCCGATCCGCTTGATCCGCAGTAGCACCTCGCCCGCGCCCGGGACGGGCGCATCGGCGGCGCGGAATTCAATTTTCCCCGGCGCGACCATGACGGCCTGCTTCATTGCGATTTCCTCCTCGCGACAATTCATTATTCTTCGGCGCGGCCGCCGGCACAACCCCGCCGCGGCGCAAAGAGATGCCCGCTTCGCCGCGCCGGCCACCCATTTTTGCCATATCGAAATGCAAATCGTAGAGTTTTCAAGGAAAAGCGTCAGCCTCCATCGACCGATGTAACGCCTGTTGATGTTCCGCCAACGGAGGATCCGTGGAGACGGTCAATGAAGTATCGCGTGCATTATTCCGTGGCAAACGAGCGCCGCACGGCCGAAGTTGAGGCCGGATCGCCCCACGAAGCCATCATCAAGTTTCGGCACACACGCAGCGACTACAACGATCGCCGGGGGCGACCTTCGCAAGTTCTCAGCGTCTCACCCGAGCCGAACCTGGAAGAACTCACGCGTTGAGTCGCCGCCGCCCGCCGTCCGTTAACCCGCCAGAAAAAATTCCGCGCTAGGCTGGTCACAGGAATGTTTGCCCGCCCGCCTGGCGCCCGCCTGGCGCCCGCCTGCCTTCCGGAAGTGGGCAGGGAGGTGGGCAGGTCCATTGTTCGAACATTGTTGCAGTCCGCTCAGGGCGCGCCCACGATGCCACAGGTCACCAGGAAGGCCAGCCAACCCAGGAAGATGAGGGCAAGAACGACGTAGGCCCACAGCGGGCGGGACGCGCTGCGGTCCGGAATTCCACTTACCACGTCCACCGGCTCGGGCGCGCGCGTTTCCGGACGAGGGCCCTTCTGCCGGGCTTGGCCGGACCGGGCGCGACTGCCTGAAGCTTTCCTCGCTCCGCGGGCCATCGGCGTTCCTATTCCTTGAGGATCTCCCCCGTCCCGAAGGCTTCGTCGAAGTCGAAGACGTCGCGGAAGTCTTCCAGGCTGTCCTCTTCGGTCTTGCCCATGAGTTCGTTCTCAACGAGCAGATACACCATGTTCCCGAAGTCCACGGTGGCGTGAATGCGCCACTTGGCCAGAACCGTCTTCGCCAGCAGTCCCCATCTTTCCATCGCCTCTTCGCGCAGGGCGTGGCAGAGCTGCTGGCCGGTAACGTGGCGAGGCCGGCCGGCCTTCCCGGCCTCGCCGTGAACCTCCTTCGCCGCCCGAGCCAGGCCCTCGTACAGGAAGGCGAACGCATCCAGCGGATACCGCCCATCCGCGCGAACGACTTCGAGCAGCAGCTTCTCGGGAGGCTTCTTTCCGGATTTCTCAGTCATTGCTTTCTGGGGAACAGCACGTCCGCCTTGACAACGGGCGTGCCGGGCTCGAGCCGGCCGAACCTGGCTCGCTCAGACAAGGCCGCCGGATCGGCCGCCGTCAGGCCGAGCTGGGCCAATCCCTCGCCGGCCTTTTCCGGCATGAACGGCTCCAGGCAGCTCAGCACGATTCTGACCACCTCGGCGCAGGTGTAAAGGATCGTTCCCAGCCGGTCGCGCCGGGCGGGGTCCTTGGCCAGCCGGAACGGCTCGGTGGCGTCGATGTAACGGTTCGCCCCCGTGGCCAGCGCCAACACGGCCCGCAGGTACTCGCTGAACTGACAGCCCGCCATGGCCGCGGGACCGTCCTCTTGCAGCCGCTTCAGCGGGCCCGCGATGGACGCATTCTCGGCCTCGCCCGCAAGCTCGCGGGTCAAGCCTTCCGGCGAGCCCGGCAGGACTTTCTGCTGCGTTGGGGGGATTCGGCCCTCGAAGTACCGCCCGATCATGTTGACCGTTCGGCTCAGGAGGTTGCCGACGTCGTTGGCCAGCTCGGTGTTGTACCGGCCCTTCACGGCCTCGCGCGAGAAGTCCCCGTCCAGCCCGAACGGCACCTCCCGCAGCAGAAAGTACCGCAGCACGTCGCGCGAGTACTCCGCGCAGAGCTCGGCGATGACCTCGCGCGAGACGAAGTTGCCCAGGCTCTTGGACATCTTCTTGCCCTCGGCAGTCCACCAGCCGTGGGCGAAGACGGTTCGCGGCAGCGGCAGGTCCAGCGCCAGCAGCATGCAAGGCCAGTACACCGCGTGGAACCAGAGGATGTCCTTGCCGATCAGTTGCACGTCCGCCGGCCAATACTTCCAGCGGGCGCCGTCCTCGCCGTCGCCGACCGGCGGATGGCCCAGGGCGGTAATGTAATTGCTCAGGGCGTCGATCCAGACGTAGACGCGGTGATCCGCGTCGTTGGGCATCTCGATGCCCCAGCTCAGCGTACAGCGGGAGATGCTCAAATCGCCCACGCCGGCGGCGATCTTGCTGACGACCTCGTTTAGCCGCGACTCCGGCCGGATGAACTCCGGGTGGGCCTCGACGTGGCGCAGCAGCTTGTCGGTCCATTGGCTCAGGCGGAAGAAGTAGCTCGGCTCGGTATACCGCACCAGGGGCTTCCCGGAAATCGGCGATTTGTAATCGTTCTCGCGGGCGGCGGTCTCGGTGACGAACTCTTCCTGCCCCTGGTCGTACCAGCCCTCGTACTTGCCCAGGTAGATCTGCCCGCGCTTCTCCAGCATCTTGATGATTTTCTGGACGCGTTTCGTGTGTCGCGGCTCGGTGGTGCGGATGAAGTCGTCGTAGGCGATGTTGAGATCGCGCCAGAGGTTTCGGTAGTGCACGACGAACTCGTCGCAGTGCTGCTGCGGATCGACGCCCCGCTCAGCCGCGGCCGCGGCCACCTTCGAGGCGTTCTCGTCCGTGCCCGTGAGGAAGTGCACGTCGCGGCCCATGGCGCGGTGGTAGCGGGCCAGCACGTCGGCCGCGACGGTCGTGTAGGCGTGACCGATGTGCGGAGAGTCGTTCACGTAATAAATCGGCGTCGTGATGTAGAACTTCTCGGCCATGCTCTCGCCACCTCGCTGATACGATCCGCTTCACAGCATCGCCGCCGGCGGGCAAATGTCAAGACTCGGAGAAGCTCAGCCGCCCATCGGGCACGCTCAGCTTCGGCGCCGAGCGCCGAGGCCGGCGGCAGGGCGAGATTCCCCTGTGCAACCTACGACGGAGAAGGCGGTCTTCGGGTCGCATACTCCCCACGGACCCGCCTGGGGCGAAAGGTCGAGGTGAAGAAGGTCGCGGCCGCCGGCAAGTCAGCGGCCCGCTCGGGCGGATTCTCCCTATGGCTGCGGTCCGGGCCCGGAGGGCTTGCTGCCGCCGGGTCTTTTCCTTCGTCTGCGGCGGCGCTTCTTGCCGGGGCTATTGCCGGCCGACTGTGCCTGCGGCGGCTTGCCGGAGGGCGGCGTCGCCGGCTGCGAGGACGCCGAGGGCGCTTCACGGCGCTGGCCCCTGTTCTTTCGCGGGCGCCGGCGGCGACGACGCCCGGACGACTTGCCGGCGGAGGCGGGTTGCTCCGCGCTGCGCCCGCCTTCCGGCGGACCGGCCTCCTCGGGCGCATCCGGCTCGGCCGAACCGGAATCGCCCGTCGGCTCCCACTCCTCGACCGGCTGCGGCGGCTTCTTCGCCATCGCCGCGGCCGCGGCCCTGCGCTCAGCGAGCGTCGGCGGCCCGGTCGGCTCGGGAACGTCGCGCTCGACGATGTCCTCATTGGCGACGACGACCTGCGCCTGGTCCGGCAGCCCCAGGCGAACCAGTTGCGCGAGGATCTGCACCTCCAGGACCTTGCCCACCACGCCGTCGCCGGTGCGGATCCAGGTTTTCTTTTTCGGCAGCCTGGCCTGCAACTCCTCGTACGTTCGATCTTCGTACCGAAGGCAGCACATCAGCCGGCCGCAACGACCGGAGATCTTGGCCGGGTCCAACGTCGCCTTCTGCGACTTGGCCATCCGCATCGAGACCGGTTTGAGCAGCTTGAGAAACTTCTGGCAGCAGCACTGTCGGCCGCAACGCTCGTAGTCGGCGAGCAGCCGGGCCTCGTCTCGCGCCCCCACCTGCCGCATCTCTATCCGCGTGTGGTAGCGCTCAGCCAGCTCCCGGACCAGCTCCCGGAAGTCCACGCGCTGCTCGGCCACGAAGTAGAAGACGATGCGCTCGCCGCCCAACAGGTGCTCGACGAAGATCAGCTTCATCTCCAGGCGGAGCTGCCCGATCCGCTGGCGGCAGAAGGCGGCCTCTTCGCTGGCGGAGTGGTCAAGGTGCTGCTGATCGTTGAGGTCCTGGGCGGTGGCGACGCGCAGAATTCTTCCGCCGCGGCTGAGGGGATATTCCCGCCCGCTGGCCTGGAGGTACCTGCCGAGTGATTCGTCGCTAATAGACCACGGCCCCGACTCGCCGCCCAGGTGAATCAGCACCTGAGCCAGTTCGGCCCCGCGCTCGCTTCGAACCACCACTCTCGAGCCCGTCGGCGGCGGATCCATCTCATGGCCGAATATTCCTATATGCCCCATCCGGCCGTACCGCGCCACGACGCACCGCCCCTCTCGATCGCCCTCTCCCAGTTCCACGGGAGACCCCAAAGATGACTCGGCTTGGTCCGACATCAAAAGCTTCCCTAAAATTCTTCCAAAGGTGATTATATCACGCCCCGCCGAGACAACCCAAGCGGCTTCTGCCCCGCCGGCGGCCCCACCGGCGTCGGCCCGCGGCGAAAGTGCAATTACGAAAGAATCGCTCGCCGTCTGGCCGATAGCTCAATAGGATCATCGGTCACGCAGACCAAAGGAGTGAGGATGCCTCGCGTGTGGGTGGTGTATGTGGCTGCGCTTGCCCTATTGGCTCTCGCCGGCTGCCAGACCGGCGCCCGTGTGGTCGTTCCGGACTTGCCGTCCGATTCGATCTTCGTTGGCCGGCCCGCGCGGCCCGCGCCGAAGGTCAAGCTTACGAAGGCGCCCCCGCCGAGAGCCTCCGGGAGCGTGCCGCGCTCGTGGATTCCGGGCGTGTATGAGCGCCCGTGGCGATGGATCGTGATTCACCACAGCGCCAGCGACGCGGGCTCGGCCGAAATCTTCGACCGCTGGCACCGGGCGAGGGGATGGGATGAGCTGGGCTACCATTTCGTCATCACCAACGGACACGGGGGCAGGGACGGGCAGGTCGAGGTCGGCTCCCGATGGCGCAAGCAGAAGTGGGGCGCCCACTGCGGCGGAACCCCCCACAACGACTACAACAACTACGGCATCGGCGTCTGCCTGGTCGGGGACTTCAGCGAGAAACTGCCGTCCCAGGCCCAACTGCGGTCGCTGAAGAAGCTGGTGACTTTTCTGGCCCGGCGGTACGCGATCGATCCCCTGCACGTAATCGGTCACCGGGACGCCCCCAACGCCGCGACGGCGTGTCCGGGCGATGCCCTGCACCGCTACATCAGAACAGACCTTCGCCCGTCGCTGCGGCAAATGGCGAGCCGTTAAGGCCGATCCGCTCAAACCAACGCATGGAGCAAGCTGCAACTGGCCCGTTTCGCGATCGGTCGCGTGCTCGCCGAAGTGACGCCCTTACGGCCTATTCGTATTCCTTCGGATTTACCCCCGGTCTTGATGACGGCTTGGTGGTGGGCCCGGCCACGGGCAGCCCGGTCGCCGGCAGCGACTCTGCCGAATCGCCAGTCTTCGGCGATTCCTGGACGTCCGGCTTGGTGGGCTTGGGCTTGACCGGCTTAACCACCTCAACCTTGGGGGCAGGCACGGTGGTCGGGGTTAGCACGACGACCGAGATCGTCTCGGCCGTCGCGGCCGGCTGGGTGGTAACAGCCGGCTGGGTGGTAGCCGCCGGCCGGGTGGTGGCAGCGGGTCGAGTGGTGGCAGCGGGTCGGGTGGTGGGACCCGGCCGGGTCGTGGTGGGGCGCGGGTGAGGCGCGGGAGTCTTCAGCACGACGATCTGCTCGACCTCGACGACGTACAAGCCGCTGCCGGCATCGAGCTGCGGAGTGCCAACGACGCCGACGTACGACCCCTCGTATTTGTCAAGCTCCACCACGCCCGTGGTGCACTGAAGGTAGGCGTGGATCAGCGCCCTGTCAGGATCGCGCAGGACGTAGCGCTTGGGCCCGGTCGCCCCGCCGCGGAAAAGGCCGCTGGGGGCCAGCACGCCCTCCACCGCGTACACCCTTCGCCGCCGGACCTTGGGGATTTCCGCCTGGATCTTTTCGCGTTCGGCCGCCCATTTCGCCCGCGTGGTCTCTGTCTCGCGGATAAGCTGCTCGACGATCTTGGCATCGGCGGCCTGGGCAATCTCGTCCTGGAGATACTGCAACCGGGCCTTCACCCAGGGCATCAGCGGGCTGTCGGGGGAGACTTCGATCGCCTTGTACTTGTCCACCAGGGCCGCCAGATTCCTCTGGGCCGCGGGCTTCTCGAACTCTTTGTTCAGCTCCCGCTCGGCCGCCTGGAACTGCGCCCGCTCCTCGGCCAGCACGTCCATGACGGGGGCAGGCAGGACGACGGTCGTGGTCGGCGTGGTCGGCGGCGCTGCCGGCTGTGTGGGCATGGTGGTGAGCGACTCGGCCCCGGATGCCTTGACGTAGTCGGCGGCGATCCACAGGTGCACGCCCGCCAGCGGCACGATCTTGTAGAAATCGCCCAGCTCGCCCAGGATGGTGACCTTGTCTCCGACGTTGAGGCGTCCCTGAATTCTGTCGGTTCGAGCGGGCGTGACCGCGCTGCCGGCGCGGACGCGGACATGGGTACCGGTGACGGTGCCCTCGTTGCCGTCGCGCCGAACGTAGTCCTTGGAGATCAGGCTGAAGCAGATCCGCGGCGGACGCACCTCGACCCAGCCGTTCGCCTCGCCGACCACCCGCACCTTGGCGGGATACGACAGCTTCGCGCAGGCATAGTAGGCCTGCCCCGGACCGGAGCGGACGTAAACGTCCTTGCCGGCAACCACGCCCGTGTACGGGAACTTTGACACTGCGATGGTCTGGGCCAAGAGCCCGGCGGCCACCAGGACCACCAATGTTCCAAAGACCGTTCTCGAGAACATGATCAGCTCCTTCGTGCCAATCAAACCGACTTCCACAGCCCTCCCTAGCACGCCTCCGGGGCCATGTCAACTCCGCTGCCGCCGGGCATTTGGCCGGCCGGACAGTTCGCCGGCTTCGGCGAAGCACGCTTGCCTGCCGCCGCCCACGCCGGATATAGTGATCTCCGTGGGTGAGCCCTCGCACAACGCAGAGAGAAAGATCAACATTCACGCCCCCTGGCGAATCGAATACATCCGCACCCTCGACGATCGGCAGGACGGGTGCTTCCTCTGCCGCGCCCGCGACGAGACCGACCGGGAGGAGGACAACCTCCTGCTCTGGCGGACCGGCAAGTGCCTGGTGGTGATGAACAAATTCCCTTACACCGGCGGGCACCTGCTGATCGCCCCGTCCGAGCACGTCGGCTCCATGGACCACCTCGACGGGGAGGTGATGCGGGAGTTGATGGAACT
>Ga0315541_1000165_pt1 | contig 70209 bp, 58 predicted proteins | sample SalMarSW160190MG_FD_203095 | JGI IMG/M metagenome (GOLD analysis project Ga0315541, IMG submission 203095) | Salt marsh sediment microbial communities from the Plum Island Ecosystem LTER, Massachusetts, United States - Salt Marsh Sediment SW1601-190 ... | reverse complement strand
TATTTTGCAATCATTAAAAGACTATTTTTTCGGTTGTTTATTTCAATCGAAAGCCATACCAATAATTATATTATCCAAATAAGATAAAATAAAGCATAAGTAATGAGGCTAATGTGCAACAGGCACCCTGGCGAAGGTGGGATCCGTGCCACTGTGTTTCGTCGAGCTCGCCCCGAATTCTCGGGGCTCGGTTCCAGTATTCCAGTATTTCAATCACTCAACAGCCCGTAATAATCCAGATATCCTGCTGTACTGTTAAACAGGATAAATGGTTTATTTTACAAATGCTTTTACAACCATGGCCGGCCGGTCTGATTTATTAATAAGGATATACTCTTTTGCAGCTGCCGGAACAATAAATGTCTCAGCGTAATTAATCGTCATTCTGATCCCGTTAAGTGTTTCAAGCACTATATGCTCTCCTTCAACCAGGTTAAGTACATGACACTTATTCTCGGTCTTTATCAATACCCGCTTGCTGAACTTATACCTGTGAACGTCATAGAGATGTGTAGGGTGTGTTTTAAGATGTTCGAGTTCCCAGTCATTACCTTCTGCAACAAGTTCCGGTCTGCAGATTAACTCCTCCTTCACTGTTTTCCCCTTTCTTTCAAAATACAGGTTCTCCATACCCCTGTTAATATTCAGCGACCTGGGTTTACCGTCCAGGTCAGGCCTTAGCCAATCGTACATTTTAAAGGTAAAAATATAAGGTGTGGAACTGATCTCAAGTACCAGGTTATTCCTGCCAGATCCGTGTATTGTTCCGTATGGTATCAGGAACAGGTCATGTTTTGAAGCCTTGTGAGTCTGTACATGTTTTTTAATATCCATGTGAACTGATTCATTGTAGCTCCGTTCAAGCTCACTCCTGAATTGTAAGGGATCAATATCCTCATTAAAGCCCAGGAAGACTACAGCATTATCTTTTGTATCCACTATATAATATGATTCCTCCTGGGTAAAATTCTCACCAAATTCGTTCCTGATGTAATAAGGACGGGGATGGCATTGAATGGAGAGGTTACCCCCGCTATATGTATCCAGATAATCGAAACGTATAGGAAATTCATTTCCATACACCTCGTGGCAATCGCCCAGGACACTGGGTGATTCCTGCATCATCAGTAAGTCAAAAGAAAATTCGAGCATCAGTCCTCCACTTTCAAGTATTAACCCATTCTCAGGACTTATGAGTTCAAATGACCAGGCATAATTTGAAACATCTTTATTCAATCCCCATATTTTTTCTTTCATCCATGAACCTCCCCAGGGCCCTGGTTCGAACCATGGACGAACCCTGAAAGCATTCCGTGACATATTCCTGATAGCATTACGCAGGTCTTCTCCTTTAATAAATGTTATTTCTCCAGGTCTCTGCCCGTCAACAAACAGGTCAATTTCAGGCAGTATAGCTTCCTTATGACGGTTTAGAACAACCCAGTCTATAAAGTAATTCCTTTTATAATCACATTTCGGATTAACGGGAGGCGAGCCAATATGTGTTTTTACACCGGCCCTTGACCTGAATTGCACTTCGTTCTTTGGGAGATCAATATAAACCAGGAATGCACTTCTATCGACGAGAGAAGCCCCGGTACCGTATATTATCCTGAGCTCGTTGCTGACCTGTTCTCTTAATTCATTAACTTTTCCTGTGTTGAAGAAATCCTGTAAAACCAGATTAGTCCTTGTTCCAAAAAGCGGATCATCACCTCCGGTGAATTTTGAGATTACATTTTCAATCTCAGTATTGCTTATTAATGCATCCTCTATATTTATGAACTCTGGCAAATGCTTTTGTTCTTCTATAAAGCATCTTTTTATGTCTTCAATAATTTGTTCGAACATGATTCCGGCGAAACCATCAATAATAATAGTCCCGCCGTCAGGCAGCATTGAAACCATGACTGACAAAGAGCTGAAAATCTTCCCCTCTTCAATACCAAATACCGGGTATATATCATAATTACCCGGCTCATTCTGTTTCTTCTCCAGGGGTAAAAGGTACTGTGAAGTATTTCTTACAGTTTCCTTCATTTAGCTCTGCCTCTTATGGAATCTGATTGCATACACAGCTGCTGTCAGGAGGAAGAACATACAAACCAGAAGAACTGCCATTCCAATAAGATTGGAACTTATATCTGTAAGCCATCCCATTAACAGGGGTATTACTGCTCCACCGGAGATAGCCATCATCATAAGCCCTGAAATCTCATTTTTCCTGCTGGGATATTCTTCAACAGCTATTGAAAAGACCAGCGGGAAGATATTTGCAATGGTAAGCCCGATAAAAAAGGTTAATACCCAGGCAGCTGCTTCTGAACGCAAAATGAATATCGCTACAAAAGACAAAATACCCAGTATTGTCGTCCATATGTAGAATTTGCGCGAGGCCACTCTTGTAAGCAGCAATGCACCACCGAAGGTACCCAGCATTTTTCCGAAGAAATATACGCTTCTTCCTGATTCTGCAGCTGTCTGTTCCAGTCCGAAACTGTTTATAAAAAACTGCCCTGAATTGGAATTAAAACCCACATCAACCCCAACAACCACAAAGATTGCAAGCACCATCAATAATACAAATTTATTACCCAGCAGTTTAAAAGCAGATGCTAAAGATGCTTTGATTTCACCTGCTCCGGATTCATCAATTTTAACTGATCCTAACCATACAGCTGATATGATAGATACAATACCAAATACCAGGAACAATATTTTCCAGTCGCCAAACCGGGATGCAAATACAGCAGCAAGTGGAGCTCCCAGCATTGAGCCTATTGATTTGATAAACTGTGAAAAGCTCAGAAAACTTGATGCCCTGTTTCCCGGTACAACATCAACCAACAGCGGATTTGCTGATACCTGTACAATAGTATTACCTATGCCAAGAAGTGCGAATCCTGTCAGTACCATGGCAAAGGAATAGAAAAAGAAGGGTACAAGCAATCCTATTGCAGTCACAAGCATTCCTGTATTTAGCATAAACCTCTTCCCCAGCCTTGACTGAAGTATACCAAAAGGTACTGAAAGAAGGAAAAACCAAAGGAATGCGGCTGATGGTATAAGCTGTGCAACCGTAGCGCTAAGATCCATATCATAACTAACCCTGTCGACCCCTATGCCTACAAGATCGACAAAACTCATTACGAAAAAGGACATCAAAACAGGAAATACCCTGTATAAGTTGATTTTTGAACTCATTTGATTTATTTTTTCTGTTACATATATTGAAGTGATCCCTTTACAGCGCTCCAGAAAGAATCATCAAGAAGATATGCACTGCCTAACAGGGCTGCATCTTCCTTTAGCTCAGACAGAAGTGGTATTGTATTGCATTTTTGCCTTTTCATTTCATCCTCCAGTGCAGGGCCGAATAAATCATAAGCACGTGAAATATTACCACCTAACACCAGTACATCGGCTTCAAATTTGATCAGGTAAGGAGAAAGGAATGCGGCGAGGGATGCCCCGAATTCAATAAAGATATTTCTTATGCGATTATCTGATTCAGCTTCTTCAGCAATATCCTTGACACCTTTACTTTCTCTGCCTGTTCTCTCTTTATATTTTTTTGTAAACCAACGTGTACTGAAATAATCATCAGCTATGCCATCTCGGAAACTGATATGATAAACACAGCCGAGATCAGGAACCATATCCCCTGTCACTACCGGTATTTTGTCAGCAATAAAAGCTGATCCCAGGCCGGTTCCCAGTGTTATAGCCATTGACCGGCTGCTATATGCTGCTTTACCTGCCCAGGCCTCACCCACAGCAAAAGAAGAAGCGTCATTCATGAATCTTACAGGGATATCCTGTTGTAATCCAAGGGCCTGTGATATGGCTACGCCAACATTGGTGCCGTAAAGCTTTTCATATTTAGGTACTCCCTTAATAAGGCATATGCCATTCACATAATCGAAAGGTCCGGGCATTGCAAAACCAATCCCTTTAAAATTCTTCTTCCCTGCTCCTTCGAGCGTTTCAGCAAGTGTTTCCGACCACCTGTCAATTATTTCACCGGCCGTACCTTTATTATCTACCGGACTCTCAGCAATGGTTTCCCTGATAATTTCTTTTTCATCCAGGTCAATGGCAGCACAGGTTATATGACTACCTCCTATATCCACACCTATCGAGAAATGTTTTTTCATTAAAATTCTTTTTCAAAATAATCAGGCTTGAAAATATCCAAATAAATTATTATCACCAAATGAAGAGGAAAGATGAGTTATGAACCGAGCCCCGGGAACTCGGGGCAAGCTCACGAGCGGACGGTGATTGTGGCTGGCGGGAGCGAGTAATTATGAACCGAGTAGTGCGAGTATGCGTAAGCATGCGAGTACTGCGAGCTCGACGAATCCCGAGTCCTCCGGGGTGAGTCAATTATGAATTGAACTCTAACTTTGCACTTTGAATTATTAATAATCCAGTATTGACTCCCCCTGCTAAAGCAGGGTCCGCCGAGCTCGTCACCCTCGTTTGCTTCGCAATCTCAGGTTCCTCGGTTCCATTAATCCAGTATTAACTGATAAGATTGTAGTCCTTATAAATCAAAAAAACCCGGTATCATTCCGGGGTTTTTTTATAGCAGGTAGAATAAGCTTGCTAAAAAGTTTATCGGTAAATTTAATTACAGCTGGTCAGATGATAATCAGATCTTATCTGTTTCAACAACCTTCCCAAGGATGTCTACATAAGGAATCATCAGATAATCTTTACCTTCAAATTCTATTTCATTTCCTGAGAAGTTCTTATAAAAGACCAAATCACCAACATCAATCTCGGGTTTTTCAATACCACCAAGGGCGGCAACCCTTGCATATTTAGGTTTTTCTTTAGCAGTATCAGGAATAATAATACCTGATGCTGTTTTCTCCTCTTTCTGGCTTTCAAGCTCGAGGAGTACCTGTTCATTAATTGGCTGTAACTCTTTCATTGTTTAATTTTTGCTTTTATTTTTTAATAATATTTCATCTATTGCCTGAACAAAGATTTCCCTTGTAGCTTCTTTTGTCTGTCCTATACCACTGAATATCTGTGGCATATCGTTCATAGGAATGAGCAGGAAAGTAGGTATGCTTCTTATGCCAAATGCTGCAGCAAGTTCCCTTTCTTTTTCAGTGTTTACCTTGTATACATAAATCTGTCCTTCATATTCTTGTGCCAGTTCATCAAGAATAGGACTGGCTATTTTACATGGTTGACACCAGTCGGCATAGAAATCAACTATAGCGGGTTTGTCTCCTTCGTAAACCCACGATGAAGTGTTTTTCTCGTAATTATAAACCTTTGCCAGGAATTCTTCCTTGGTTAGTTGAATTGAACCTTCCTGTACTTTGGAAGCTGATGCCTCGGTATTCTTCTCATCTTTTTCCTGTTTGTCAGCTGCCGTGCTTGTTGAACATGCACTGATTGAAACCGTCAGGATGATTGCCAGAATGGCGTAATTAGTCTTTTTCATATCACAAATTTTAAATTATTTTCCAAGTTCAAGTAAACTGTCTATTCTCTTTTTATCGAAGCCAACGATAATCTGGCCATCAATATCTGTTTGTGGAACACCTTGCTGACCACTTTTGTTTACCATCTGTTCTGCAGCTTTTTGATCAACAGATACATCAATGTCCCTGAATGGTATTTTTCTTTCTTTCAGATACGACTTTAGAGTATTGCACCAGGTGCAGGTTGGAGTGGAATAAACTGTAATATGCTTTTTCCTTTTTCCCTCCCCTGTGGAAGTTCTGAACTGTGAACCATTTATCGCCGAAATATAGAATTCTTTTCTGTTGCACCCTTTAAAAACATTCTTCAGCCTTCCTGAGCGGAATTCAAGCAAAGTAGGAACCGATTCAATACCATATTCAGGATGTATATCTCTTACACTGGAAACATCAGCCTTCAGAAAGATTATATCCTCCACCACTTTACCGTCGAGTTCGTTTAGAGCATTAAGAACACAGTCACTCTTCTCTGCGCCACCCCTGAACAATAGAAGGAATGTTCTTTCCTGTTTTTCTGCTATCTTCTTTAAATCTGCCAGTGATGCAATTTCTCTTATATCCATTATTATTATTTATACAAGTATTGACATATATACATATTTCATGCCACAAAAATATAAAGATTTTTTGACATATGATATATGCAGTTTTGTCAGCCGGGGACAGCTTCTTGTTGCTCGTTATTTGTAGCTCGTTAATAGTTGCTTGTTGTTCGGTTTACGTGCCATAGTTTAAGCATAGGCTGGGAGCTCTGTAGCCGGATACAGGGTTAAAATTTAGTTTAGCATCGACTCCCACTATTCCATTATTCCAGTAATCCACTATTCCAGACTATAAAAGTTTCTTCACTTCGTTCAGGATGACAAACACCATTAATCTATTATTCCATTATTGCCTTCAGCGATCTAGCCCCGAGTTCTCGGGGCTAGGCTACAATATTCCATTAAAAACATGTTATCTGACATACCATCATTTGGTGGAATTGTTTCACAGTATCTATTTTAAATTGTAATTTAGTATCTGTAATAAGATACTTTTATTCTGATCTCAAATCCTTGTTTATTAACTACTAATGAAGTTCATTAAAAAAGTATTATACCTGATATTTGATGAGAGGGTTTATTTCAGGATAATAAGTATGTCTTTTTTTATCCTGTATTATTCAGGGCTCCTTAAGATATCCAGTAAATTCAAGATGCACTATTTTGTGTCAAAGCTGATCAGAAAAGGGGATACGATCATTGACATTGGAGCTAACCTGGGGTATTATACCAGGATCTTTGCCAGGGCAACAGGGAGTGAAGGTATTGTATGGGCCGTAGAGCCAGTGCCGTTATACCGTGAAATACTGAAGAAAAACCTGAATGGAATCTCAAACATAATAATTCTTCCATATGCACTGGGGGATAAGGAATCGGTTGAATATATGGGGATACCCGGTGATCAGCCATACAGGCACGGACTAACCCGTATAATTAAACATGAAGAGGAAGATGATAATACCGGTTTAAGGGTTGAGGTGAAAACCCCATTGACACTTTTCGGTAACCTCGATAAGGTTGACTATATTAAATGTGACATTGAAGGTTACGAAAACAGGGTTATTCCCGGATTTATAGAAATAATTAAACGCGACAGGCCTATTATACAGATTGAACTGGAACAAAAAAACCGCCAATTGATTAACGATATATTATTAAAAGAAGGATACAATTCATACATACCGGTTAAGAAAGTACTCAGGAGAACCAGCATATTTGATAAATTCAATGCCGATATCTTATATATTCACATAGACAGGCATGACCAGATAAGAGATTTCATAAATAACCATAGTATATAACCTAATAAATCCAAACTATGCCAAAAGTAACATTAGAACATGCCCTTAAGTATCACAGTACAGGACGTAAAGGAAAGGTTGAGGTAATTCCCACAAAACCTTTCAGTACCCAGTTTGACCTGAGTCTGGCCTATACCCCGGGAGTTGCCTTCCCATGTAAAGAAATAGAAAAAAATCCCCTTGACGCTTACGAGTATACAGCCAGGGCAAATCTGGTTGCAGTAATATCAAATGGTACAGCCGTTCTTGGGCTGGGTGATATCGGTGCTCTGGCCGGTAAACCTGTAATGGAAGGCAAAGGATTACTCTTCAAAGTATTTGGTGACGTCGATGTTTTTGACATTGAGGTTGATGAGAAGGATGTCGATAAAATGGTCGAGTTCTGCACAAAGATAGCACCTACATTTGGAGGTATTAATCTTGAGGATATCAAAGCACCTGAGTGTTTTGAGATTGAAGAAAGACTAAAAAGAGATCTTGACATCCCTGTTTTCCATGATGATCAGCATGGTACTGCAATTATATCAGGAGCAGGCCTTCTTAACGCCCTGGAAATTACCGGCAAGAAGATAGAAGACGTGAAACTGGTTGTGTGTGGAGCAGGAGCCGGTGCCATATCATGTACAAAGCTGTATGTGGCACTTGGAATTAAGAAGGAAAACATTGTAATGGTCGACTCCAAAGGAGTGATCAACAAGAAGAGGACTGATATTAATAAATATAAAGCTCAGTTTGCCACTGACAGGAACATAAGTTCACTGGCCGAAGCATGCGTTGGTGCTGACATCTTCCTCGGTTTGTCTGTTGCTGACATGATGAAAAAGGAGATGCTTGCCAGCATGGCTCCCAATCCAATTGTTTTTGCTATGGCCAATCCTTATCCTGAGATTACTTACGAAGATGCCATGGCAACAAGGGATGACCTTATTTTTGCTACGGGAAGATCTGATTATCCGAATCAAATAAATAATGTCCTTGGCTTCCCCTTTATTTTCCGTGGTGCTCTCGACGTTATGGCAAGAGACATAAACGAGGAGATGAAGCTGGCAGCTGCCTATGCACTGGCTAACCTCGCGAAAGAGCCCGTTCCGGAAGAAGTTGCAAAGGCATATAATGTTGATAAGCTTGAATTCGGAAGGGATTATATTATTCCCAAACCACTTGACCTGAGACTTATATCCTGGGTTGCATCAGCAGTGGCCAAAGCAGCCATGGACTCAGGGGTAGCAAGGCAAAACATTACTGACTGGGATGCATATAAGAAAAACCTGGATAACAGGGTTAGAAAACATATTCAGGATATCGCCAGTGTATGTATAAAACCAATTGAATACTAAAAGTTTACTGTAATAAAAAAGAGGATATCTCCAGGGTATCCTCTTTTTTTATCCGTATGCATCCATCAGGGGGCCTTTCCTTGACTTAAAGCCACCGGTCGATACAAATTCCAGTTTCTTTTTATACAGCACACATAGAGTTTCAGCAATCTGCTCCACCGTAAAAGAACTCCTGTTCATAGTAACATCAAAGAGATAATCAAGAGTTATAGGTTTTTTATCAAGGAAATTAATTATAAGATTATGTCTTTTTTCATCTGTGTCAATAACAAATTCTTCAGCGGCTTCGATATCAAGTTCCTTTTTCTTCATAACATTTTCAACCCTCCAGTAGAAAGGTGCTACAAGGCGCACATGAAGAGCTCTATTCACAGAACCAGTCAGGGCTACTCCCCCCCTGCCTACCAGAACGACATACCCTTCCTTGCATATTGTAAGCACAACATCCTTGATGGTTTTCCTGACTTTTGCATCGCTTATATATTTGCCTGATATAGCCATGAGCATTTCCGAGAAGCCAGAAAGCTGGTGCCTTTTAATATAACTTTCTACATTATAGGCACCTGTATCCAGTTCACGTGCAGTATTCAATAGTATTTCCTTATCAATCCACCTCCACTTTGATGTATTCTCCTCTTTGTTCAGACATTTAACCAAATTTTTTGCAATAGCTACAGCATCACAACCTGTCAGCCTGGATATTGTAATTATAGGACCGGAGCTATCTGATGAACCCCTTAGAACATCTCCCCTGTACCTTTCATCAAAGTATTTAAAAAATTTTTCTGCCATAATTTATGTATGAGACTCAAGAACTTGTATTAGATATAACGAATATCCCGGAAAGGCCGGATAAGATCAGGTATAAGTTACGAAAAAAATGGAAATTAAGAAAATTAAAAAGTATATACAAAGGCCAAGGTAAAGGCTGAGGCTGAGACTCCACCTCCGCTACAGCTACGGTGGACACTGTAAGGCTGAGGTAGAAGCAGTAAGCGGTGAGAGATGAACAGTGAGTATTTATAGTAAGTAGTTTAAGCAATCGATAATATAAAGATCAAGGGCTTAAATCACTTAAACTACTTAAACTTTACAGGTTCTTCGTTGCGCTCTGTGGGCTTCTTGCCTATGCCTGAAAAGCTACAGTGGTCGAGGCACCCAGAGTGACAGTACTAGAGTGGCAGGTCTTTAGCATGCTCTGCCTCTACATCTTCCAGGGTTTTTGGTTTAGGTTTACCAAGCAGTTCATATCCTGTTTTGGTAATAAGGAAATCTTCCTCATTCCTTATACCACTGAAATTCCGGAAGTCGTTTACTCTGTCAAAATTGATAAACTCACTGTTATTACCTGTTCCATGCCACTGGTCTATAAGTTCAGGAATGAAATATATCCCAGGTTCTATGGTCAGGACAAATCCGGGTTCAAGCTTACGTCCCAGTCTCAGTGATTTTATACCGAATTGGGTGGGTCTCTTCTGTCCATCCCATCCAACATATGTTTCACCCAGGTCTTCCATATCGTGCACGTCCATGCCCATCATGTGACCGAGGCCGCATGGAAAGAAGAGTGCATGTGCTCCGCTGGCAACAGCATCATCCACATTACCTTTCATAAGTCCCATGTCTTTCAATCCCCTCACAATAACCCTTGCTGATTCAAGGTAAACTTCCTTAAAGGCTAAACCGGGTTTAAGCATACTGATGGCAGTATTATGGCTGTCGAGTGTAATATTATATATGTCCCTTTGCACTGGGGTGAAATGGACATCCACAGGTACAGTGCTTGACAGGTCGGCACCATACCCTGATTCAACCTCGGCACCTGCATCCAGAAGGAACATCTGCCCGCTTTGCAGGGTATTGCCATGATAATGATTGTGCAGTGTTTGCCCATTAATAGTTGCAATAATTGGGAATGATATCCTGGCTCCCACTGCCTCAGCTGCATGACCAACAGCTGCTGCTATTTGTGCCTCTGTAACACCTGGAGCTGCCATGCGCATAGCAGTCCGGTGCATATCCACTGATATATCAGCCGCTTTACGTATCTCTTCTATCTCTTCAGCAGTTTTATAGTTACGCTGTGCGATCACTGCCCTAGCAAGTTCAATGGATGATTCGGCATGAGACTCAGCAGGCAAAATGCCAAGCCATTCAAAAAGCTTGATCTTGTTCTCCGGTCTGTACGGGGGAAGGAAATGTATGGCCCTGTCTCTGGCTCTTTCCTTTTGAAGAAGTTTTACCAGTTCTTTTAGCGGCGCAGCTTTAGTAATCCCAAAGGCCGCAGCTCTTTCTTTTATCGTAGGCTGGGGTCCCATCCAGACAAAATCTTCTATAGTAAGATCATCACCGAAAATTATATCCTCACCGGTATCACAATCCAATATACCGGCCAGGTTGGGGAAATTGAGCCCTAAAAAGTACCTGAAAGTACTATCCTGATGAAAATGGTACGGATTATCAGCATAATTCATCGGGCTTTCATCATTACCCAGCAGTAAGATCATACCTGATCCAACTGTTTTCTTAAGTTCTTCTCTTCTTTTTATGTAAACTTCTTTCTTAAACATAATATTATTGATTGGTTATATTATACTGATTCGTGTTCTGTTCTTCTTATTATCTCGTTCTGCAGATCTTCACCCAGGTCATTGAAATAATCGCTGTAGCCTGCAACCCTGACAATCAGGTCACGGTAAAGTTCAGGATGTTTTTGTGCATCTTTCAGGGTGTCGGCATCAACAACATTAAATTGAACATGATGACCATCCAGTTTAAAATAACTTCTTATCAGTGCAGTAAGGTTTGAATAACTATCCTCATCCTCAAAAAACTGTGGACTGAATTTCTGGTTTAGTAAGGTTCCCCCGGTTTTAAGGTGATCGATCTTTGAAGCTGACTTCATTACAGCTGTTGGTCCCAGCCTGTCGACACCCTGGAATGGTGATATACCTTCTGACAGGGGTACATATGCACGCCTTCCATCCGGGGTGGCACCAATTACGGAACCAAAATAAACATGCGAGGTGGTGGGAAGCATATTAATCCTGTGTATACCTCCCCTTGGTGTAGGATGACCATTAACTGCATCATAGAATGTTTCAAAAACCATAACAGCATGCTGATCGGCATAATCATCATCATTACCATACTTTGGTGAATTATATACAAGGTCATATTGCAGATCATCAAATCCTTCAAAATCATGTACTATTGCGTCCATCAACTGCTTCCATGAATATTTCTTCTTATCATAGATATTATACCTAATTGAACTGAGCATATCAGTTATGGTACCCAGGCCCACGCCCTGTATGTAAGTAGTGTTATACCTGGCACCACCGTCATTATAATCCCTTCCGTTTGCTATACAATCTTCAATCAGCAAGGAAAGAAAAGGTGCCGGCATATTCCTGGCAAAAATCCTCTCTATGACATTATTACCACGTATTTTAGTAGAAGCAAAATATCCAAGTTGTTCTTTGAACGCCATAAAGAGATCATCAAAATCTTTAAAATTTTTCGCTTCTCCTGTAGGTAAGCCCACTGTATCACCCGTGCGGGGATCTATCCCGTTATACAGTGTTATTTCAAGAATTTTAGCAAGATTAAAGTATCCTGAAAGCCAGTACGATTCAGTACCAAAAGCACCTGTTTCAACGCAGCCTGAGGCACCCCCATTGCGTGCATCAACAATAGATTTACCCTGTGACATCAATTCCTGGATTATGGCATCGGTATTAAAGCATGAGGGCTGGCCAAATCCTGTTTTTATTATATCGAGTGCTTTATGAATGAACTTATCGGGATTCTTCTTTGATATCTGGACCATGGAGCTCGGTTGTACTATCCTCATTTCCCTGACAACATCAAGTAATATATAGGTCATCTCGTTTACTGCATCTGTTCCGTCAGCTTTTACTCCACCCAGGTTAATAAGACAAAAGTCCGTATAAGTATTACTTTCCTGTGCTGTAACCCCTATCTTGGGTGGTGCAGGATGATTATTGAACTTAACCCAGAAACATCCAAGCAGTTCGTAAGCTTTATCCCTGGTTAATATCCCTTCGTTTATGTCTTTTTGATAAACCGGCAAAAGATGTTGATCCAGTCTGCCGGGATTAAATGAGTCCCATGGATTAAGTTCCGTAACAACACCAAGGTGAATAAACCAGTAATGCTGCAACATCTCATGAAAAGTATCCGGAGCATGGGCAGGTACTTTACGGCATATCCTTGCCATTTCCTTCAATTCAGACTTACGGTTCTCATCTTTAGTCTTTGACACCATTTTCTCCAGTTCATCAGCATTACAGCCGGCATACATTATAATAGCATCACATGCAATATTCATTGCTTTCAGTTCCTCGTACTTGTCATAGGCATAACGATCATTATAATAATCAAGATCGTGCATACTTTCTTCTATCTCCTTTTTCAGATCCAGAAAACCCTTGCTGAATAACTTATAACCCAGGACAGTATGTCCCGGAGCCCTCTGTTCCTGGAATTCGGTAAAAACACCTGCATTATATGCTTTCTTCCAGGCAGGAGTCATTGCTTCCATTATTTTGTCCCTGTTACTTTTACCTTTCCAGTACGGGATAATTTCCTTCCTGTAAATATCCTTTACCTCATCGCTTACTCTAAAGGATACTTTCTCTCTTGTATCAAGTATCTCAAGATCATCAAGTGAATGCAGGCTTATTTCAGGGTATGTTGGTGTTGCCTTGGGTTCAGGTCCTCTTTCCCCAACTATCAGTTCACCATCGTTGATGCATAGTTTCTTGTTTTTCAGTATATATTCAAATGCCATGGCTCTGCGTACAGGCACCGATACTTCCCTTGCCATGTCACTTTTATAGAACCTGGTAACCAGCATTGACCTTTCTGCTGAAATAGTCTCAACAGCATTAAGGCTTTGTTCTCTCAATTTTTTTACTCTGTTTGTAAGTTTCATATCCAGTATTTTTTATCCGCCAATTTTTACATTAACACCACTTCCGGCGAAAAAGTTCTTCAGTTCTTTCATCCTTCCGGTAGAAGGTTGTTCAATATTTTGCATTTTGTAATCAAGCTTAAGCTTCCTGTATTTTGAGCTTCCGATCCTGTGATATGGCAGCAAGTCCACCCTGTGGATATTTGCTCCATGTTGTGCATCAACAAAATTTCTGAATGCCTCTAATTGCCCGATATCATCATTAAATCCCGGTATTATCGGTATCCTTATTATCACTTTCTTACCTTTCTCAAGTATATAATTATAATTATCCAGAATGATCTCATTTGATACGCCTGTATATTTTTTATGTTTTTCAGGATCCAGGTGTTTGATATCAAAAAGGAAAAGATCTGTTAAAGGAAGTATTGTATCAATAGTTGCTCTTTTAGCGTGACCGGAGGTATCAACAGTTGTATGAATGCCTTCTTCCCGGAACACTCTTAATGCTTCTGAAAGGAAACCGGACTGCATCAGTGGCTCACCTCCTGAAAAGGTAACTCCGCCACCTGACTCTTCTATAAATACCATATCCTTCTTTACTATTTCCAGTAACTCTGCTGCAGTATAATATTTCCCAACTGTTTCTTTAACTGTAAATTCCTTATCTCCTATCCGGTCCACCCGTTCAACTTCCTGCACGTCTGCACTGATACCTTCAGGATTATGGCACCACCAGCATCCCAGGGGGCAGCCTTTCATAAAGAAGGTTACCCGTATGCCGGGTCCGTCGTGTATTGCATATCTTTTGATATTGAATATCAAACCTTTCATGTATAATAAAATAATATGGTTAAAGATTAGTCAGGATCGGGAAACAGGATCAATCAAAGCTATAAATAGAACATCCAGCATTCATATAATCGCTTTCCGAGACGGTTATACATAAAACTATGACATAGTTGTTGGATCATAATTCATGTTTTATCAAACGCAAGATACAAAATTTTGAGATTCTTTATATCCATTATCCTGCTTTTAACAATTATTACCAGTATTTGATATTCTTTAAGTTCAGACATCGATTCACATAATAGATTATAGCTTTTGTAAATCATTAACATTTAATTAACAAAAAAGATTGCAACATACATACTAATTATGCGTCTATAGTATGTATGGAAATAATTTACAGTTTTTTGGACAGATTCAACTGTAATAATATAAAAACCAATAAAGTGCAGCCATGAAAAAATTCTTGTATTTATTCGCTATTACTTTAATCCTAAGTTTGACAGGATTTGCTAAGGGCCCGGTTGCAGAAGGTAAAACCTACTGCTGTCTGGGCAATTATGTTGTTGATAATGCCATTGATCCCATTTATGTTGATGGGAAAGCTCTCAAGACTTTCATAGTATCCTATGAAAACTCAGATCTTACTGTCAGGATTGGCATTGACAACTCCGACAGAAAATGCACCAGGTTCATTGTATTGTCAGATGAGCTTGAAATACAGTACAAGTGCAACGGGACATATTTTGGTGTGGAACGACTTGACAGGGAATATCTAAATGACGGTATGTCTACGTCAGATCTGTCACTCGACCGCTCGGAGTATTTTCACCAAAAAGTTATAACTCCGCTTCGACAGAGCGATATAGATTATGTAAAACTGATATCGGTCTATTTCCCAAAGCTTGTTAAGGACTATGAAAAAGTATTCGCATTCAGATAGCTCCAAATGCTAGTTGGATAGTTTCTTCTACGATCAAGTTTCAGGTTTTGTTGTTAAGGATGGGTTCGTTTCCCTGAGCCCATCCTTTTTTTTATATCATATATGATAATGGGATGAATTATTTTTATTATGTGTCGTATTTTGATAATTTTGTTCAACTTATGATACTATGAAGAGGGACAACGCTGTAAGAAAAATTTTCATCCTGCTGAATCTCATTTTATTATTATTCTTCGCCTCAGCAACATATGCACAGAAGAAAGTTGAAAAGGGTGTTCTGGATCTCAGGTATGAACAATTCAGAAATAAAATAATTAAACTTAACGGCGAATGGGAGTTTTACTGGAATAAGCATCTGCGCCCTTCCGACTTTACTGAAGTGGGTCAGCCATCTCCTGACATGTGGGCAATGGTCCCCTCCTACTGGATCAATTATTCCAGTGAAATACCGGAAATAAGAAATACAGGACATGCCACGTACCGTATGATTATTCTGTTCCCTGAAAACATCAGGAAGATAGTATTTGACATCCCTGTGTTTGATGCAGCATTCCGGATATATATTGACGGAAAATATGTCGGTGGCAACGGACTGGCCGGTGAAAGTGAAGCAGAAACAAAACCCGTATACGATCCCTTTACATATGAGCATATTATTACGGATGACAAAGTTGAAGTTATAGTAAATGTTTCCAATTATCATCACCGGAGGGGTGGTTTCTGGATGCCCATGAAAATAGGAACACCGGAGGTAATGACTAAGAACCTTGACCGCCAGAATACTTTATCTGACATCTCAGCAGGAATACTACTGTCATTCATAACCTTCTTCCTGCTATTCTCCCTGATATTCAGGGGTGATTATTCAATGCTTTTTTTCTCAATGGCAACCCTGGGAATACTATTGCGGAGCATATGTACCGGTTCGTTCCTCATTATGACTTTTATAAATATCAACTGGACCGGGTTGATAAGGCTTGAATATACAGGTTCATTTATCGCCCTTATTTTCGGAGCATGGTATTTCTACAATATATTTCCTGATAAATATTTTAAGATAGTCAGCACTATTATTACCGTCCTCTTCTCTTTGGGTGTTATCCTGATATTTACCAGTCCCGTAATTATTTTCGCAAATTCAATCAGGATATTTATCCCAATTGTTGTTCTGATACTGTTATATTATGGTACTAAAAGTATTATATCACTGCTTAAAGCCAGGAGCACAGGCATTCTGAATACTTTAGGATTCATTGCCCTGCTGACAGGTGTAATAAACGATGTAACACTCTCAGGATCAAATACTTTTCTTTTTGACACCTATATACTTCCATATTCAATCATCATTTTCATTTTCATGCAAGTGATAATTCTTATTTACAGATGGGTTAATTCCTTCAAACATGAAAAAAATCTCCTGGTCGAACTTGAATACATAAACCAGAACCTGGAAAAGATTGTTAATGAAAGGACCTCTGAACTGACAAACCAGAAAAGTGATCTGGAAAAACAGAAAGAAGAAATTGAGTTAAAGAATGTAGAGCTTGAAAGGAATATTCATATTAAAAACCGAGTATTTTCAATAATTTCTCAAGACCTGAAAACACCTGTTGTTAACCTGGCAATGTTGATTGAGAACTTAAAGAATATATCAGACGATGTAAAGCGCAAAACTCTCAAAGCAGAGATAGGCAATCAGGTCGATTTCACTATTAATCTTATTGATAATCTTATTATATGGGGTCAGGGCCAGCAGAACCAGATAGATTACAGACCAGGTAAGTGGAACCTGACAGATATTGTACTCGAATGCTTTAACCTGCTGAATGCCCAGGCTGAGCTGAAGAATATCCAGTTGAGCTATTCGCACAGGGGTTCGCCCGTTGCCTGGTGTGATCGTCATCTCCTCACTATCATTCTCAGGAATCTTATTACAAATGCTATAAAGTTTACTCCTGACAGGCGTAAAATTTATGTTTCGGTAGAAGAAGTTACTGATATTAATCCTCATTTAAAGGTATCTGTCAGGGATACAGGGGTGGGCATTGATCATGAAAGCCTTGAAAATCTGAAAAATAACAAGATAACAAAAAGTACCAGGGGCACAAGGGGTGAAAAAGGAACAGGCCTGGGTCTTCAACTGTGTTACGACCTCATAAATGTTAACAAGGGTGATATGCAAATAGAAAGCACAAAAGGAGAAGGAACAACAATCAGCTTTACTCTCCCCTATAAAGCCTGACAGGTGGCTGTCTAAACTACAGCTGCATACTTATCAGGTTCTCAATTCCCTTTACTTCTGAATGTGGACAACCAAACCTGTTACAAACGGTTACCGACTTTGACAGTTTAAGATCTTTGTCAAGATACAAAGTCATCAGGTTACCTCCGCATGAGCAGGGGCTGGCAACTGGTAAACTGGCCTTACATTCAGGACATATGAACTCGTAAATAATATCCCTGTTCAATTTTGTATCAAGTGAGAGCTTGCTTTTGTCTCCTACCAGAGGGCTAATAAAAAGATCCGAAACATACTTCTTGTTTCTGATCTTGAGATGTATTGCCTTGAAATCACAAAACAAAACATCATCAGAGATAAGGCTGTGCCCATTGGGGCAATATGCTTCTTCGATTACCGTAATATCAGCCTTTTCAAGCTTATCTGATTTCAGCAACATTGAATAAACCCTGATATTATCCTGCACTTTATTTTTCATGATAATTATATTTATGATTATTCTACTAGTGTCATTTCGTCAAGAAGGTATCCTGCACCGGCAAACTTATCTATCAGGAAGAGAGCATAACGGATATCGAGGCTGATATTACGACTCTGTTCGGGGTTGAACATCAGGTCACTCATTACACCCTCCCAGGCGCGATCGAAATTAACACCAATAAGATGTCCTTCAGCATTTATTACAGGGCTTCCTGAATTACCTCCTGTAGTATGGTTATCAGCAATAAAACAAACCGGCATTTTCCCATCCTGGTCATACCTTCCATAATCTTTGGCGTAATATAGTTTCTTGAGCTTATCCGGCACATCATAATCATATATTTCAGGATTATCTTTCTCCATTATCCCCTCAAGTGTGGTATAATGAGTATAATATACTGCATCTCTTGGTTCATAACCTCCCACTTCACCATATGCCACCCTTAGAGTAAAGTTAGCATCTGGCCACAGCACTTTATCCTGGGCAAATTCCATCTGAGCTTTCATATATAACCTGTCAAGATCTGCTATTTCACCCGATATCTTGATATATTTTTCCCTTACCTGTTCATCAAGAAAGGCATTCACTCCTTTAGCCAGTATATACAACGGGTCAATCTCCAGTTCAGTGATAAGGCGACTGTCAAAATTAGACACAAACTGTTTTGCCTTCTCATGGTTTGTAAAGACACTCTGCCTGTAAATATCATCAGCAATAATTTCAAAATTACCACTGCATGAACTGTACAAATCTCTGTATTCAGGGACCTGCCACTTTTCATCAAGGTTTTTACCATAAAGCTCCAGCATTGCCACAAACAATTTCTTATCCGTCGGCATATTGTAATTATGAAAAAAACGTGAGATACCTGAAGAGAGCCTTTCCAGTATACCCTTTATCTCATCATTGTCAGCTTTACTATTTACTGCTTCAATAAGAGGAATGAACGAAGCAGCCAGACCTATAGCCTCCACACCACTACGCCCAATTGTTTCAGAGGTATATGAGTTTACCAGGTAGTACTCCTGCATCTGTTCGTACAAAGATTTATAGGAGTCAAGTAAATAACCATAATCTTTCTCCCTTTTTCTTTTTTCCTTCACCCAGGCAGTGAATTCCTTTTCAAACTCCTTTTTCTTCTCAATTGTGCCCAGCCTTTCCATTCCCGACTTTTCGCCTATCCATCTTTTCCACGAATTTGAAATTCCGGCATCTTTGCTTGAATACTTTATTCTCACCTCAGGATCAGCATCCATGTCTTCTTTTATTATATCTAATTTTGTGCCCCTGAGTTCAATCATTTTAGGATATACATAATCTATCAACATCGAAATATGGTACGATGGAACATATTGTGAAGTGCCGCCCGGATAACCAAAGACCATTGTAAAATCACCTTCATCAACACCCTTGAGGGATATAGGAAAATGGTAAGCCGGTTTATAAGGCACATTATCTTCTGAATAGTCTGCAGGCATATTATCTTTATCTGCATATATCCTGAACAAAGAGAAATCACCCGTATGCCTCGGCCACATCCAGTTATCAGTATCCCCGCCAAATTTTCCAATGGCTGAAGGTGGTGCACCAACGAGCCTTACATCCCTGTATGTCTCATTCACAAAAAGGAAAAACTGGTTACCCATATAAAAAGGCCTGACAAATGCCGAATAGTGATTTCCTCCACATGCCTCAGCTACAATTTCAGAAATATTCGACTCAATTATCTTATTTCTCTCTTCTTCTGACATCCTTCTCTTTATTCCTCTCATTACCCTGTCTGTGACATCTTCCATGTATTTCAAAAAAGTAACGGTAAGCCCGGGATTGGGTAGTTCTTCTTCACGTGACATGGCCCAGAACCCATCGGTTAGATAATCGTGTTCCAGGCTTGAGTGTGATTGTATACGCCCGTATCCGCAATGATGATTGGTAATTAATAAACCCTCCGGACTGATAAGCTCAGCCGTACATCCACCTCCGAATATCATTACACCGTCTTTCATGCATGCCCTGTTTACACTGTATATATCCTCTGCTGTAAGCTTGAATCCCTTCTCCTGCATTATCTCTATGTTAAATTTTTCTATAAGCAAAGGTATCCACATCCCTTCGTCACTCCTGGCGAAAGGGATTGCTAACATAACAAGTAACAATGCAACAATTAACTTTTTCATAACCAATTAATTTAATTATTGATATTATTTATTCTTTAATAAAATTCTTCAGTTCGGTATACAATTTCTGTACCGGAAGGCCCATAACATTGAAATATGATCCTTCTATCCTTTCAATTCCGATATAACCTATCCACTCCTGGATGCCATATGACCCTGCTTTATCATAGGGTTTATAGCTATCTACATAATATTCTATTTCTTCATCCTGCAATTTAGTAAAATAAACCTTTGTTTCTGAATAGAATGATTGCTGGCCAGAGTTACCTGCTATGCAAACAGCTGTTATTACCTGATGCCATGTACCGGAGAGCTTTTTCAGCATTTGTATAGCCTCAGTCCTGTTCGCAGGTTTATTCAGAATTATATCATCCAGGCAAACAATTGTATCTGATGCAATTACTACCTGGTCTGAACTTTTCCCCTCTTCTTTATTAATAACTGATTCTGCTTTCCTGGCAGCAAGATACAAGGCTATTTCTTCCCGCTCAAGACTGGCGGGATAATTTTCACAAACAGTGGGTTCTACAATCCTGAAACTGATACCAAGGGCAGAAAGTAATTCCTTTCTTCTCGGTGAACGGGAAGCAAGTATTACATCTTTATCTTTAAGCTCCTCTTTCAGCATATTTAAAACGAGAGACCTTTTTCGGAGATAAGCCAGAACAGTACTGTGTATAATATTCCTGTTAGCATTACCCCCTTAATAATTGTACTTACTGTGTTGAACTGTTCAGCACTTTTACCCCTGATAAGTGCAAGAATACTGAACACGAGAGGAATAACAGTTGCCAGTAAAATATATAAAAGTGAAATAATATCATTAATATATAATGCCCACATAATAATCATAAGTATTATGGTGGCAGCTATTATAACTGATACAATAGCTTTTGACAATCTTATCCCTGCCACTACAGGCAGTGAGCGACTGCCATAGGCCTTGTCCCCTTCAAAATCTTCCATATCCTTAACAATCTCCCGGGCAAGTGTTGTCATGAAAGCAAATACAGAGAAGCCAGCTACCCAGTAAAAAATAATTTTCATCGAGTACAGGCTTACTAGTTCTGGACCGTAATAGTTGTAAATTGCCGGCAGTTCATAAACTACTACCATTAAAGGGACAAAAGAAGTGAGTATTGCAACAAGAATATTACCGATAAGGAACTGTTTCTTATATATTACCGAATAAAAATACAATAATCCCGATACCAGAAGGAAGAATATTCCTAGCCAGAGATAGCCTATACGGTGCGACACCCAGAAACCTGCAACCACACCAAGCCCACTTAGTATATTATGCCACATCATTGCCCTGCGCCTGGGTATCTTGGTCCCGACAATCACTTCACCCTTGTTTACAAGATCAGTTTTTATATCGAAATAATCATTAATTACGTAACCTCCGGCTGTAATACAGACAGTTGCAAAAACAAGGGTTAAAAAATCTATGAAAGGAAGCTGTAGGACAATATAGCTATGAGGTCCTCCGGGCAACATACCCTCCAAAAGCATATTTCCTGCCAGTGTATTTATCAGGGCATATTTGATAAGAAACTGGGTGATTATTACTATAAGCAGATTCTGCCACCTTATAAGTTTTAGGAATGCTACCATAATTTACCAAATAAATGCGTCATTATTCATCCATTTTCCATGAAGTCTCATTACCTGCTCTATCACATCCCTGACACAACCATCCCCACCTACCTTGTCAGATATATAAATGGATATTTGTTTTATTTCATTATCTGCATCTCCCGGACATACTGCCACACCTGCCATTTTCATTACATGATAATCAGGAATATCATCACCCATGTAAAGTATCTCTTCAGGTGCAAGCTTCAAATTTGCCATAAATTCACCCAGGATCGCGGCTTTTTCAGATACCCCGAGATAAACATGGTCAACACCCAGTGAATTGAGTCTTTTCTTAAAAGGAAATGAATTACCTCCTGATATAATACATACCTTATACCCGTTCTTTACTGCTAACTGAAGTGCATAACCATCTCTTAAGTTTATTGTTCGTAGCGGATTACCATTCATATCAAGGGTTATGGTCTGGTTTGATAAAACACCGTCAATATCAAAGACAAATGCTTTTATTTTCTGTAAGTCTTCTGTGAAATTCCTCATGAATTCAGCCGGTATACTTTTGTATTATTGAATCAGTTATCACCTGGTAAATTTTCTGCAAATCAGGTGAGAAAGATAATAAATCCAAATGCTTTTCAATAGTTTTTTTATCATTTCTTACAGCAGGGCCTGTTTGTGATCTTTCCGGTCCTAAGACTGAAACTTTATCCATAGTTTCCCTCAATAGTGGCAGTAAAACATTAAATTCCATTCCGGCCTGGCCTGAGATCTCTTTACCCGCATAATACATATGATTCACAAAATTACATGAGAATACTGCTGCCAGGTGCAGGTATCTGCGTTTCTCACTGCTCAGGTAAAAAACTTTTTCGCTTACAGATAATCCAAGTGATTTAAGTATATTATTTGAATGATCATTATTGCCCTCTATAAAAATAGGTATCGTCTTGAAATCATATTCCCTGCCATGTATAAATGTCTGCAGTGGATAAAATACTCCATGGTTAACGATCTCCTTGCCAAATACATCCATGCTCACACTTCCGGCAGTATGGACAATAATTGCACTACCGGGTGCATCTATTTCTTTAAGTACCCCGTATAGTGCATCATCATTTACTGACATAATCACCACTTCTGATTCAGGAGGTATGACCAGTTCATTTCCATACCCGCATTCAAGGATTGCGGCCAGTCTTGCAGCCTTTTCACCCGAGCGGGATATTATCTTCAATATTTTGTGCCCCGACTTACCTAAAGCCACAGACAGGGCTGAACCTACCCTGCCGGCACCAACAATAACAATATTCATATCTTCCAGCTTAGAGTTTTCAGCAGAAAGATATGAAAAATTAGGTTAAGGCCCCGAATCTTCAATTCGAGGGTCCTCGAAATTCTATTTCGCCATTCTGGCGAAAGAATTTCGGGACTGATGGTAAGGTTAAGGGAAATGCTACGACAGAAGTCAAACAGAACACCGAGAACCCGGAACTTGGAACATTAAACAAATTTTACTTCCCGTAGAGATCCTCGTGCATATCGGTCACATCAATCTGGTATGCCTTATAGTAGTACGAGTAGTATGAATTATTACTTGCCTGCATAAGATAATTACATTCCCAATAAACATGACCGTCGACAAGTAGATACGCCCCGTTATCAAAACCTTTCAAAAAGCTCATATAATCAGAAGGATTACAAACATAATAGGTTGATGACGAATTTGTTACTGGGTTAAACCATGCAGCAACATTGATTGTATCATAATAAACAAATACGGGGAAACCTACAAGCTCCTTGATTATATCGCCATCACAGCCACATTTTGGTTGTTTCTTACACGACCCTATGAATAGCGTAACTATAATTAATACAAAGAAGAATATTTTTAAAAGTACTTTCATTTAATAAACCATTACACAACAAAGTTAAGAAACATAATTATAATCACAAGAATTAAAAAGTTCCAGTTATCTTCTGGCCATCTTTCAATGATCACCATATATGAACAAAAAACCTGCCAGATTGCTTCTTCCGGCAGATTTATTTTAAACAGTTTATTAAGCCTGTGCAGTGGGGCCACCAAAATTCATTGGCATCACTGGCCCCGATCCTTTTACTTCTTTAATAGGTCCATGCACTGCCTCATACTTCTTTATATTATCAGTAAGGGCGCCTAGCAGTCTTTTTGCATGCTCGGGTGTAAGGATTACCCTGGATTTTACCTGGGCTTTCTTTATGCCCGGCATTATTCTTACAAAGTCGACTACAAATTCTGAAGACGAATGAGTAATAACAGCCAGGTTTGAATATATACCCTGGGCCACCTCCTCATTGAGCTCAATATTAATCTGGTTTGGATTCTTAATTTTTTCAGCCATAATTATTTATTGCTTTTTTTCTTCTACTTCTTCTTCCAACTCTGTTTCGGCTCCATGTACGAGTGCATCATATTCTTCCTTTGAACCCACGACAATATTATTATACAACCTGTCGCCTGTTCCGGCGGGTATGAGATGACCCACTATAACATTTTCTTTCAGGCCTTCAAGAGTATCAACCTTACCAAGTATTGCTGCCTCATTAAGCACCTTGGTAGTTTCCTGGAATGAGGCTGCTGAGAAGAAGCTGTTTGTCTGTAATGCTGCCTTGGTAATACCCTGTAATACCTGGCTCGAAGTAGCAGGGATTGCATCGCGTGCTTCCACAATCTTAAGGTCTCTTCTCTTAAGCATCGAATTTTCATCCCTTAGTTTACGTGCTGTAACTATCTGACCCGATTTCAATGTCTGGGAATCACCTTTATCCATAACAACCTTCTTGTCATATATCCAGTCATTCTCATCCATGAACTCTATCTTGTCAACTATTTGTTTTTCAAGGAATTTGGTGTCACCCGGATCGATGATCTCCACTTTCCGCATCATCTGTCTTACGATTATCTCGAAATGTTTATCATTGATCTTCACTCCCTGAAGCCTGTAAACCTCCTGGATCTCGTCAACGATATATTCCTGTACCTTTGTTGGTCCCTTGATAGCAAGTATATCAGCCGGTGTAATAGCACCGTCGGACAATGGTATACCCGCCCTCACATAATCGTTTTCCTGGACAAGTATTTGTTTTGACAGGGGAACAAGATATTTTTTAGTTTCACCGGCTTTTGATATGATAATTATTTCACGATTACCTCTCTTTATTTTACCAAAACTTACTTCGCCGTCTATTTCTGACACCACTGCAGGGTTTGAAGGATTGCGTGCTTCAAACAATTCTGTCACACGTGGCAGACCACCGGTTATGTCTCCTGATTTACCCACTGCACGCGGTATTTTCACAAGTATATCGCCTGCTTTAATCCTGTTACCTTCTGTCGACACAAGGTGAGCTCCAACGGGAAGGTTATAAATTTTGCTTATTTCCTTCTTATCACCCTCTATCTTGATTGTCGGGTTCTTGGTCTTATCCCTTGTTTCAGTGATAACCATCTCCTTGAAGCCTGTCTGTTCATCAGACTCTTCCCTGAAAGTAACACCTTCAATAAGATTCTCAAATATTGTCTTACCTGCTATTTCAGAAATAATTACAGCATTGAAAGGATCCCATTCACAAATCAGGTCACCTTTTTTGATCTCATCACCCGGTTTTATATACAGTTTTGATCCGTAAGGTATGGTATGAGTTGTAAGGACAATACCTGTGTTTTTATCAACAATCCTCAATTCTCCCAGCCGGCCGATAACAATACTTATTTTCCCGAGGTCGGGATCTTCTTTTTCAACTACTCTCAGTTCATCTATTTCAGTAACACCATTATAACGAGCTATTATTTTGGATTCAGCTGTTATATTCGATGCTGTACCTCCCACGTGGAATGTACGAAGCGTAAGCTGTGTACCAGGTTCCCCGATACTCTGGGCAGCTATAACACCAACAGCCTCTCCTTTTTGCACCATCTGTCCTGTTGCCAGGTTACGACCGTAACACTTGGCACAAACACCTTTCTTTGATTCGCAAGTAAGTACCGATCTTATCTCAACCTGTTCGATGGGTGATTCATCTATCTTCTGTGCCAGGTCTTCTGTTAACTCGACACCTGCATTTACAAGCAGATCGCCAGTAAGAGGATGGTAAATATCGTGTACTGTGGTACGTCCCAGTATTCTCTCATAAAGTGATTCAACCACTTCTTCACTCTTCTTGATGGCTGTAGCAACAAGTCCCCTGAGGGTACCACAATCCTCCTCAGCGATAATGACGTCCTGCGATACATCAACAAGACGACGGGTAAGGTAACCGGCATCTGCAGTCTTCAGGGCGGTATCGGCAAGACCTTTACGCGCACCGTGCGTTGAAATAAAATACTCCAGGACAGATAAGCCTTCCTTAAAGTTTGATAAGATAGGGTTCTCAATGATCTCACTGCCAGTTGAACCAGACTTCTGTGGTTTAGCCATGAGTCCCCTCATACCCGATAACTGACGTATCTGTTCTTTCGAGCCCCTGGCACCTGAATCAAGCATCATATACACGGAATTGAACCCCTGCCTGTCACTTGATAACTGTTTCATAAGGGTTTGTGTGAGCTTGGCATTAATATGCGTCCATATATCAATTATCTGGTTATACCTTTCATTGTTGGTAATGAAACCCATATTATAGTTGGTAAGTACATCCTCAACCTGGCTGTAACCCTCGTCAACAAACTTTATTTTCTCATCCGGTACTATAACATCTTCCAGGTTGAACGACAATCCTCCCTTGAAGGCCATTGAGTAACCAAGGTCTTTGATAGCATCAAGGAAAGCAGCTGTTTTGGCTGTACCTGCTTTCTTAAGAACAGAACCGATTATATCCCTAAGCGATTTTTTAGTCAGTAGTTCATTAATATATCCGACTTCATCGGGAACGTATGCATTGAAGATAACACGACCTACTGTGGTCTCAATGAGGTGGTTAACTTTCTTGCCGTCCACAATATTATTAACCTTAACTTTTACTACAGCATGAAGATCCACTTTACCCTCATTATAGGCTATTGTAGCTTCTTCAGGTGAGTAGAACACCAGTCCTTCCCCCTTAACCTTAATATCTTCAGTACTCTGCCTTGCTTTAGTAATATAATACAATCCCAGCACCATATCCTGCGAAGGCACTGTTATTGGAGCCCCGTTGGCAGGATTAAGAATATTGTGCGAGGCCAGCATTAGTATCTGTGATTCCAGTATAGCTGCATTGCCCAGTGGCAGGTGCACTGCCATCTGGTCACCATCGAAGTCGGCATTAAATGCAGTACAAACAAGCGGATGCAGCTGTATAGCCTTACCCTCAATCAACTTTGGCTGGAAAGCCTGTATACCTAGTCTGTGGAGTGTAGGTGCCCTGTTAAGCAACACGGGATGACCCTTGAGTACATTCTCCAGTATATCCCATACTACGGGATCTTTCCTGTCAACAATTTTCTTGGCCGATTTAACGGTTTTTACTATGCCCCTTTCAATCAATTTCCTTATAATAAAAGGCTTATAAAGTTCTGCTGCCATATCTTTAGGCAGGCCACACTCATGAAGATTCAGTTCAGGTCCTACCACAATAACCGAACGTGCCGAATAATCGACCCTTTTACCAAGCAGGTTCTGACGAAAACGGCCCTGCTTACCTTTTAAGCTGTCGCTTAGTGATTTAAGCGGACGGTTTGCATCGGTTTTTACTGCATTTACCTTTCGTGAATTATCGAATAAAGAATCAACGGCTTCCTGTAACATCCTCTTCTCATTCCTCAGGATCACTTCAGGTGCCTTGATTTCAATCAGTCGTTTAAGCCTGTTATTCCTTATTATAACCCTGCGGTAAAGATCATTCAGGTCACTCGTGGCAAACCTCCCCCCGTCAAGAGGGACAAGTGGACGCAGTTCGGGTGGTATAACAGGAACGACCTTGATAATCATCCATTCAGGTCTGTTGATATTCTTGGAAGCCCTGAAAGCCTCTACCACCTGAAGTCGTTTAAGTGCCTCATTCTTTCTCTGCTGAGAGGTTTCAGTACTTGCTTTATGACGTAACGTATATGAAAGATCATCAAGATCAAGGCGGCTCAGGAGCATATGCAGTGACTGGGCCCCCATCTCTGCAATAAACTTATCGGGATCATCATCCTCAAGATACTGGTTTTCCCTCGGAAGGCTCTCAATAATATCAAGGTACTCTTCCTCTGTAAGAAAATCAAGGTAATTAATTCCATCTGCCTGTTTTATCCCAGGGTTAATTACTACGTACCTTTCATAATAAATTATTGAATCCAGTTTCTTTGTAGGTAATCCGAGCAGATACCCTATCTTATTAGGCAAGGATTTGAAGTACCATATATGAGCCACAGGTACAACCAGTGATATATGACCCATTCGCTCACGACGTACTTTCTTTTCAGTTACCTCAACACCACAGCGGTCACATACGATACCTTTATACCGTATTCTTTTATATTTACCACAGTGGCATTCATAGTCTTTGACAGGTCCAAAGATCCTTTCACAAAACAGGCCATCACGTTCCGGCTTGTATGTCCTGTAGTTGATAGTCTCGGGTTTAAGTACTTCACCGCTTGAACGATCCAGAATTTCTTCAGGCGAAGCCAGTCCGATAGTGATCTTCGAATAGTTGGTTTTAGCTTTATTGTCTTTCCTGAATGACATATGATGTAATTATTTATTATCAAAAAAATTCAAACACAAAACACAAACTCTGATTATCAGTCAAGGTCGAGACTCAATCCCAGCCCTCTGAGCTCATGCAAAAGCACATTGAGTGATTCCGGGATTCCGGGCTGAGGCATAGGTTCTCCTTTCACTATTACCTCGTATGCTTTTGCTCTTCCTATGACATCATCAGATTTAATAGTAAGTATCTCCTGCAATATATGTGCAGCACCGAATGCTTCAAGTGCCCACACTTCCATTTCACCAAAACGCTGTCCCCCAAACTGTGCTTTACCTCCGAGAGGTTGCTGTGTGATAAGTGAATATGGGCCTATTGAACGTGCATGCATCTTATCATCTACCATATGACCCAGCTTAAGCATATATATCACTCCCACTGTAGCGGGCTGGTGAAATCTTTCACCTGTTCCACCATCATAGAGATACGTGGTACCAAATCTGGGCAATCCTGCCTTATCGGTATACTCCGTTATTTCATCTATGGTTGCCCCGTCAAATATCGGGGTTGAGAATTTTAAACCCAGCTTCTGTCCTGCCCAGCCGAGAACAGTCTCATATATCTGGCCAAGGTTCATCCTTGAAGGCACACCAAGTGGATTAAGAACAATATCAACAGGTGATCCGTCCTCAAGGAAAGGCATATCTTCGGCACGTACTATTTTTGCCACTATGCCTTTATTGCCATGCCGACCAGCCATCTTATCCCCAACCTTTATCTTGCGTTTCTTTGCAACATATACTTTGGCCAGCCTTACAATGCCCGCTGGCAGTTCATCACCTATACTGATATTATATTTCTTCCTCTTGTATATCCCGTCAATCTCCTTATACTTGATAAGATAATTATGAAGTAATTGTTTGATTGTATCATTCTTCTTCTTGTCGGTAGTCCACTTGTTGGGATTAACATTCAGAAAATCAATATCCTGGAGCTGTTTGAGGGTAAACTTAGTGCCTTTAGGTATGATATCGACATTTAGATAATCCTTGACACCCTGAGATGTTTTACCATTTACAAGAATAAAAAGTTTATCTACCAGCCTCATTTTCAAATCCTCGGCACTCTTTTCAAACTCCGCATCTATTTTTTCGATTAATGGTTTTTCAACAGTTTTTGATCTGCGGTCCTTGACTGCCCTGGAGAACAATTTCTTATCTGTAACAACACCTGTAAGGGATGGTCCGGCTTTCAGTGAAGCATCTTTGACATCACCGGCCTTATCACCAAAAATAGCCCTAAGGAGCTTTTCTTCGGGTGAAGGATCTGATTCTCCTTTAGGCGTTATTTTTCCTATAAGTATATCGCCGGGTTTAATATGGGCACCAATACGTATCAGCCCGTTCTCATCCAGATCTCTCGTGGCCTCTTCGCTCACATTGGGTATATCAGATGTCAGTTCCTCAATACCTCTTTTTGTATCCCTTACTTCAAGCAGGTATTCATCTATGTGTATTGAAGTGAATACATCATCCTGGACAACCTTGTCAGAAATAACTATAGCATCCTCAAAATTATAACCTTTCCACGGCATGAATGCTACTTTGAGATTACGGCCAAGAGCCAGTTCGCCTTCCTTGGTACCATATCCTTCAGTAAGAACCTGCCCGTTCTTAACCTTATCTCCTTTTTTTACTACCGGAATCAGGTTAATGCAGGTATTCTGGTTTGTCTTCTGGTATTTCGGTAGCCTGTACCTTTTGATATCATCATCAAAACTTACAAACTTCTCTTCATCAGTACGTGAATACCTGATAACAATTTCTTCTGCATCAACATATTCCACAACACCATCACCTTCAGCCACTATAAGTATACGTGAATCCTTCACCATTTGGGCTTCAAGCCCTGTTCCAACGATCGGGGCTTCAGGCCTCATCAGGGGAACAGCCTGCCTCATCATGTTGGAACCCATAAGAGCACGGTTGGCATCATCATGTTCAAGGAAAGGTATCAACGATGCTGCGATAGAAGCTATCTGGTTAGGAGCTACGTCCATAAGATGCACCTTACCCGCCTCTTCATGTGGATAATCAGCTTCGAAACGCGCTTTAACCTTTGGATTGACAAATCTGCCTTCATCATCAAGAGGCGCATTGGCCTGTGCAATTACCTTCTCCTCTTCCTCCTCGGCACTCAGCCATACTACACCGTTATTAGAAAGATCAACTTTTGCATTGTCAACTTTCCTGTACGGTGTTTCTATAAATCCAAGGTTATTGATCTTGGAATAGACACACAATGATGAGATCAAGCCTATATTAGGTCCTTCAGGTGTCTCAATGGGACACAGGCGGCCATAATGAGTATAGTGAACATCTCTTACCTCAAACCCGGCTCTCTCACGCGAAAGGCCTCCAGGTCCCAATGCCGACATTCGTCTTTTATGGGTCATCTCAGCCAGCGGGTTGGTCTGATCCATAAACTGCGACAGCTGGTTTGTTCCAAAGAATGAATTAATTACTGATGACAATGTCTTCGAATTGATCAGGTCAACCGGTGTGAATACCTCATTATCCCTGACATTCATTCTTTCTCTTATAGTTCTCGCCATACGGGCCAGTCCTACTCCAAACTGGTTATAAAGCTGCTCCCCTACTGTTCTTACACGACGGTTACTGAGATGATCAATATCATCAATATCCGTCTTAGAGTTTATAAGTTCAATAAGGTATTTTATTATTTCTATAATATCCTCCTTTGTGAGAACCTTAACATCAGAGCCGGTATTCAGGCTCAGCTTGGTATTGATCCTGTAACGGCCAACTTCACCAAGGTCATATCTTTTATCAGAGAAAAATAGTTTATCAATAACATCCCTTGCTGTTGCCACATCAGGTGGTTCAGCATTCCTTAACTGCCTGTAGATATAAAGTACGGCTTCTTCTTCTGAGTTACATGGGTCTTTATGCAGAGTATTGTAAATTATTGCATAGTCAGAAACATTCTGGTCTTCCCTGTGCAATAATATATCCTTTGCACCTGAGTCAACTATCAGGTCAATATGTTCATTTTCAATAACTGTTTCACGGTCCATTACTACTTCATTCCTTTCAATTGAGACCAGCTCACCCGTATCTTCATCAACAAAATCTTCGAACCATGACTTGAGCACCCTGGCAGCTAATTTCCTTCCTACCAGTCGCTTAAGGTTTGTTTTGGAAACTTTCTGTTCTTCCGCAAGCTTGAATATTTCGAGTATTTCCTTATCGCTTTCATAACCAATGGCACGCAACAGTGTCGTTACGGGAAGTTTTTTCTTCCTGTCGATATATGCGTACATTACGTTATTTATATCGGTGGCGAATTCTATCCATGATCCTTTGAACGGTATTATTCGTGCCGAATATAGTTTTGTTCCGTTGGCATGAACACTCTGGCCAAAGAATACGCCTGGTGAACGGTGCAGCTGGGATACCACTATCCTTTCAGCCCCGTTTATTACGAAAGTACCTCTCTCTGTCATGTAAGGAACCGTACCAAGGTATACATCCTGTATTACAGTATCAAAATCCTCATGTTCAGGATCGGTACAGTACAATTTTAGTTTTGCCTTCAGTGGGACACTGAATGTCAATCCTCTCTCTATACACTCTTCTATGGTGTATCTGGGCGGATCAACAGAGTAATCCAGGAATTCAAGAATAAAATTATTCCTGGTATCACTTATAGGGAAATTTTCATTGAATACTTTGTATAATCCCTCATTTTTCCTGTTCTCCGGTGTTGTCCCCATCTGGAAAAACTCCCTGAACGACTTCAATTGAACCTCCAGAAAATCAGGATATTCCAACTGATTTTTAATGGTTGCAAAACTGATTCTTTTATTACTTTTTGAGGTCATTTATTATGGAATTATATGAACTTATTATTTAAACGACAAAAAGGCTTGATCCCGATTTGAGCCGGGATCAAACCTATAAACCTTTACCAGGTAAAGCTTATTTAAGTTCAACCTCGGCTCCTGCTTCTTCCAGTTGTTTTTTGATGCTTTCAGCCTCATCTTTTGCAACACTTTCCTTAACAGGTGAAGGTGCAGCATCAACCACAGCTTTTGCTTCTTTCAGTCCCAGACCGGTAATTTCTTTAACAAGTTTAACGATCTGCAGTTTCTGACCACCGGGAGCATTCAGCACAACATCAAATTCGGTTTTTTCTTCAGTAGTGGCTGCTTCGCCTCCACCGGCAGGACCAGCTACAGCAACTGCAGCAGCAGCCGGTTCGATACCATGCTCTTCCTTCAGTATGTCTGTAAGTTCATTAACTTCCTTTACAGTTAGGCCTACTAATTGTTCTGCTAACTTTTTAAGATCTGCCATCTCTCAGATTATTTTAAAATGATTATTACTATTCTAATTGTCTCTTATTGCGAGTGTTTTAAGCACTCCATGAATATTATTTGAACCCGACTGCAATGCTGATATTACATTTTGCATTGGTGAGCGCAGCAGTGCAACCAAATCTGCAAGAAGTTCATCCTTCGATTTGAGTGCAGCCAGTTTTTCGAGATAAGCGTCGCCTATATAGACTGACTCTTCAACAAATGCACCTTTCAGTACGGGTTTATCATGTTTCTTACGGAAGTCCTGAAGCATTTTTGCAGGGACATTTCCGATATTACTAAACATGACAGACGTAGAACCTTTCAGAACATCATATAGTTCTTCAAAGTTTCTTTCAGATTTAACCAGGGCTCTCTTGAGAAGTGTGTTTTTCACGACAATCAGTTTGATGTCTTTTTCAAAACAGATTCTTCTCAGGTCCGATGTATGGGCAGCATTAAGCTCAGCAATATCGGCCAGATAAAAGTGGCTGTATTCCTCGAATTGTTCAGCCAGGCTGTCTATTATTGCTTGTTTTTCTTCTCGTCTCATTTTTCCTCCTTATTTTCAGATTTTATCCTCCAGACCTTTGGGGTCTACCTTTATTCCCGGGCTCATTGTGCTTGAAAGGAAAATGCTTCTTATATATGTTCCTTTGGCAGCAGCCGGCTTAAGTTTATTAATTGTTGAAATAAACTCCTTGGCATTTTCAACAATTTTCTGAGGTTCAAATGAAACCTTTCCTATAGGTGTATGAATGATCCCGTACTTATCAACTTTGAAATCAATCTTACCCTGTTTCACTTCAGAAACAGCCTTACCTATATCCATTGTTACAGTACCACTCTTAGGATTTGGCATCAGTCCTCTCGGACCGAGTGTTCTTCCCAACGGACCGATCTTACCCATAACGCTTGGCATGGTAATCACCACATCAACATCAGTCCAGCCTCCCTTGATTTTCTCAATATACTCATCAAGTCCGACATGATCGGCTCCGGCTTCTTTCGCTTCTGCTTCCTTATCAGGTGTACATAATACCAGCACCCTGGTATCTTTACCTGTTCCATGGGGCAGGGAAACAACTCCGCGAACCATCTGGTTTGATTTCCGTGGATCAATACCTAACCTTACATCTAAATCAACCGATGCATCAAACTTTGAGAAAGTAATTTCTTTCACCAGTTTTGCTGCCTCGCTCAGTGTATAAAGCCTGCCCTTTTCAATCTTCTCAAAGGCCAACTTTTTGTTCTTGGTAAGTTTAGTCATATTATCCTTTAATAAATTTTTAGTTACTACCGGGGTATTCACCTTTGACAGTAATCCCCATACTTCTGGCAGTACCAGCTACCATTCTTATGGCTGATTCAATCGTAAAACAGTTCAAATCCTCCATTTTTTCTTCAGCAATCTTACGCACCTGGTCCCAGGTCACTGATGCCACCTTGGTGATATTAGATTCGGATGAACCTTTCTTCACCTTGGCCGACTCCAGAAGCTGAACAGCTACCGGTGGCGTTTTGGTGACAAAATCAAATGATTTGTCACCATAAACGGTAATTATTACCGGAATAACTTTCCCGGCCTTATCCTGGGTCCTCGCATTAAACTGCTTGCAGAATTCCATTATATTAACACCTTTGGCACCCAGTGCAGGGCCCACAGGTGGTGATGGATTAGCTGCACCGCCACGTATTTGTAACTTGATAATTCCAGCAATTTCTTTTGCCATAATTCACTTTTTGCTTAGTTTACGCGAGAGTTTGGCAGTCACTCAGGAAGCATTATAATTATTGTAACCACCAATATCTTTATTTAAAAATTCCTTAACTTTCCTTTTCTACTTGCATAAAACTCAGTTCCAGAGGTGTCTTTCTTCCGAAGATCTTAACCATAACCTTGAGCTTCTTTTTCTCATCATTCACCTCTTCAATAATACCTGTAAAGCTGTTAAAAGGTCCGTCAACGACCTTAACCGACTCACCAACATAAAATGGAACATTTAATTCCTCATCGCTGGCAGCCAGTTCATCAACCTTACCCAATATCCTGTTAATCTCTGATTTTCTCAGGGGCACAGGTTCACCTTCCTTTGTCCCCAGAAAACCTATGACGTTCGGTATATTCTTCAGTATATGTGGTATTTCACCTACCAGGGCAGCTTCGATAAGAACATACCCCGGAAAAAAGTTCCTTTCCTTGCTGATCTTTTTTCCTGCCCTTATCTGATAAACTTTTTCCTGCGGTATAAGTACCTGTGAAATGTAATCCTGGAGTTCAAGACGGTTAATTTCGCTTTCAATATATTCCTTGACCTTTTTCTCTTTTCCCCCTATCGCACGAAGTACATACCACTTCTTTACATTCTCACTCATCGGAACGTCCTTTTTTTAATATAATAACCTGTATACAAATGACATAATATTATCAAAGGCATAGTCCATAATCCATACTGCCAGAGCAATAATAAGTGAAGCAATCATTACTACGGTAGTACTGTTCTGCAACTCACTCCATGTTGGCCATGTAACCTTATGTATAAGTTCAATAAATGACTCCTTTATATATTTCCTGATTTTTTTCATTTCATAAACAGTTTGCACGGGAGGAGAGACTCGAACTCCCGACACCTGGTTTTGGAGACCAGTGCTCTACCAACTGAGCTACACCCGTATACCGGTTGTCAGGGAGTGTATAATCACCCCCCGCTACAATCCCTGTAACAATTATCTTATTCAATAATCTCGGTTACCTGGCCTGCTCCTACCGTTCTTCCACCCTCACGGATTGCAAAACGCAGTCCCTGGTTAATGGCAACAGGAGTAATAAGTAATACTTCTATTGTCACCCTGTCACCGGGCATAACCATTTCTGTTCCTTCAGGAAGCTTAACTTCACCGGTAACATCAAGTGTTCTCAGGTAGAACTGAGGACGGTAGTTATTATGGAAAGGAGTATGGCGTCCGCCTTCTTCTTTCTTCAGAACATAAACCTCGGCTTTGAACCTGGTGTGAGGAGTGATTGATCCGGGCTTGGCAAGTACCATTCCTCTCTTTATCTCACGCTTGTCAACACCACGAAGCAATAAACCAACGTTATCACCTGCTTCACCGCGGTCAAGAATTTTACGGAACATCTCAACACCTGTACAAACAGTTTTTCTTTTGTTGGCACCCAGCCCAATCATTTCAATCTCATCACCTGTATTTACAACACCTGTTTCAATACGTCCGGTTGCAACTGTTCCACGTCCTGTGATCGAGAATATATCCTCCACAGGCAGCAGGAACGGTTTTTCATTATCACGGGGAGGTATTGGAATATACTCATCTACAGCATTCATGAGTTCCATTATCTTTTCTTCCTCCTTTGGATCTCCATTGAGTGCACCAAGCGCAGATCCAAGAATGACAGGGGTTTTATCACCGTCAAATTCGTAGAAATCAAGAAGCTCACGTACTTCCATTTCAACGAGTTCTAGGAGCTCTTCATCATCAACCATGTCAACCTTGTTCAGGTATACAACGATCTTAGGCACGTTAACCTGACGGGCAAGCAGGATATGCTCACGCGTCTGAGGCATTGGTCCATCGGTTGCTGCAACAACGAGAATTGCTCCATCCATCTGGGCAGCACCTGTTACCATGTTCTTTACATAGTCGGCGTGACCGGGGCAATCGACGTGTGCATAGTGACGATTTTCTGTCTGGTATTCAACATGAGCTGTATTAATTGTAATACCCCTTTCCTTTTCCTCAGGAGCATTATCAATTGAATCAAAGTCTCTTATTTCCGAGAGACCTCTCTTTGCAAGCACCATTGTGATAGCAGCAGTCAAAGTCGTCTTTCCATGGTCGACATGACCAATGGTTCCGATATTTACGTGCGGTTTCGACCTGTCAAATTTTTCTTTAGCCATAACTCCAACGTATTAATATTAAAATTTATTCATTATAAAAATTCAATTTGAGCCGATGACGGGAATTGAACCCGTGACCTCTTCCTTACCAAGGAAACGCTCTACCCCTGAGCTACATCGGCAAAAAATAGAGCGGGAGACGGAATTCGAATCCGCGACCCTCAGCTTGGAAGGCTGATGCTCTACCAACTGAGCTACTCCCGCTTATTCCCCCGACAGAGGCCGTGTTCAATAGCCGTCGGCGAAAGTGCCGGCCCTATTATCCTTGTTCAGTGGGGAGAGCAGGATTCGAACCTACGAAGTCATTTGACAGCAGATTTACAGTCTGCCCCAGTTGGCCGCTTTGGTATCTCCCCCTTTAAACTCAGATGTCTATGTAAGACATACACTTGCATCGTTTCCAGTGAGCCGATGAAGGGATTCGAACCCCCGGCCTGCTGATTACAAATCAGCTGCTCTGACCAGCTGAGCTACATCGGCAATTTTAAAGAACGCTAATAATTAAGTATTTCCACCCTTGAAAATCGGTTTGCAAATGTAGAAATATTTAATTTAATCAACAAACTATAAGTGTATTATTTTTAAGACAGAAAATCTACACTCCCCTCATCTTTTCTTTTTGCTTGGTAATCTGCTTTTTCAAAGCCTCAATAACATTATCGGTTGACTCTTCAAAGGTCTTGCTTTGCTTTTTTGCAAATAAAGGTCCACGCGGGTACTCAACCCTTATTTCTACGATTTTATTCTCCCTTTCCTGATCCTTTGTCAAACGCAAAAATACCTCAACAGCAATAATATTATTACTGAACTGACTTAACTTTTTAACCTTCTGATTTATAAATCTCAATAATTTCCTGTCTGCGTCAAATTTTACTGAATGGATCTGGATATTCATTTTTTGTCCTCCTCAACTTTATCAGCTCTGGGATGAGCCTGTTTATATACTTTTTTTAATTTTTCAAATGTATTATGAGTATATACCTGGGTGGCCGAAAGATTGGCATGTCCAAGTATTTCCTTTACTGAATTGAGATCAGCACCATGATTCAGCATATGAGTTGCAAATGTATGCCTCAGCACATGAGGGCTCCTCTTCTCAATAGTGGTTACCATATCAAGATATCTCTTCACTGTATTGTAGACGAATTTGTCATATAACTTATTCCCCTTTTCAGTGAGAAATAACCAGCTTTCTGTAATGTCAGGAAAATGCTCATTACGTATATCAATATACTGCGTAAGATTGTCACAAAAACTACTTATAAGAGGGATTATTCTTTCCTTGTTACGCTTGCCCAGTACTCTTACGGTCCTGTTACCTGCATCTACATCATCAATACGAAGGCCAATAAGCTCGGCCTTCCGCATCCCGGTTGTATATAACATCTCTATTATGGTACGGTCACGTACTCCGCTGTACTCCTCTCCAAAACTGTAATGGTCAAGTAATTTGTCCAGTGATGCCTCCTCAACAAAAACAGGCAGACGTTTCTGCCTTTTTGGCAAAACAATGTTTTCAACAGGATTGACCTTTATTACTCCAGCCCTCATATTAAAACGAAAAAATGTCCTCAACGATGAAATTTTCCTGTGAACAGTTACCGTTGAATATCCCTTATCAAGCATAAAGATCATCCATGAGCGTACATCTGTTGAATTAATATCGCTCATCTTATCAGAGCCTTTATGCATATTTATAAATGAAAAAAACTGCCCGATATCGTTATCATACGAACGAACAGTATGTTGAGAATAATGCTTCTCAAAACGCAGGTAATCAATAAATGATCCCTTATTAACCATAAAAGGAACCCTGTAGGTTAAAAAAAACAGAATTACTCTTCTCCTTCCTGTAATTTCTGTATATAAACAGCTTTCTTCACTTCTTCCCTGCGACGCACCGAAGGTTTGATATAGGCCTGACGATTCCTAAGCTCGCGCACAACACCAGTTTTCTCAAACTTGCGTTTGAACTTCTTCAGTGCCCTGTCAATGTTTTCGCCTTCTTTTACCGGAACAATTATCATATTCTAATTATTGTTTTTAAAATTGAGCCGCAAAGATAGTAAGTGTAATCATTTTTTCAAAAAAATATCACACAATATTGCCTTCAACTTTAAATTTCCCCATGCAATAATGTAATTCATTCAATCATAAATTTAATTAAATAATACCATAAAAGCAAAAGATTATCATCCCGGGAAGGGGTGCCTTCATTTTAATTTCAGGTAGGGCTCTAACCTTATTAACTCATCACTGTTGAAAATCCTGTTACGTATAAGTTCGGAAATATCAGCAAACGAACCTGACAATCGCCTGTGACTGATTATTGCCTCAACCTGACTGCGATTTATATATGGATGTCTTAAAAGGTCAGGGTAGGCTGCAGTGTTAATATTTATTTTTCTTACCATGGTGCTGTCGCAGGTAAACCGGTAACGGTTCATCTCAATTACACCCTCATCAAGGCCGTATACGTCGTTCAGTTGATCTATCCTGTAATAGTAACCAAGCAAATAACGGTATTTTATTATTCTGACTGAAAGTACAGGGCCTATGCCCGGTAATGCTTCCAGGGTTGCTGAATCAGCGCGGTTAATGTCAATAGGTTCCCCCTTTAAACCAGAGTGTAGCGGGGTTCGGCTAATCCAATGGGGAATGTCAGCGTTAGCTGACAAGGGTGTTGTATCCCCGCTGGCGTGGATTTGACTCGTATCGATGAGGTGGTTTTGTAATCCACGCTTCGTCGCTTCGTTAAGCTCGCTCCGGTATCCCTGGCTCGGTTGCAGTCCAAGCCTTTCAGGATCATATAATCCATTTCTTTCATCATTCACCTGTCGCGGATTCCAGATCCGTTCCATCGAAATAGGTACCTCATTCTTAGCCTTAGCCTTAGCCTTAACCTTAACCTTAGCCTCAACCTTATTATCTAAAAGCGTGTCATTTGTTCTTACTGTTCTTACAACAAGAACCATCACCAGTATCAAAAGCAGCACCATCGAACCCGCTCTTTCCCTCCTGCTATAGCCCAGCCATTGTTTCAGGAACTTTCTGAATTTCATAATATAATTTTTGCAGTGAGACACTGCAATATACGAAAAATAAGCATGATTACTGAGAAGATTCTTATAAAACAAAAGATAATCCCATTTTACAAGAATTATGGTATTATCTAGATATTATGAATTTTTCAACATTATGTATCATTGAAGATGAAAGTACAACTATGTATACTCCCCGAGGGAGAAGTGCTTTATCAAACTGGCAGGAAGCACCACTAATTATTTTCTTCTGTTTCAGTTCCCCCATAAGGTTATATAAACTTAATTGATATCCTGAATGGTCCTCATTAAAATAGACTTCAACATAATCATCACGTACAACTATACTGAAATCATTAAAATGCATATATTCTATGGTTATTCCCAGGGTTGAGGTAACCCCGGAACCATCATTAGCAGTAGCAATAGCTGTTACTTCTCCTTCACTTATGGCTGTCACAAGCCCTGTGGCGTTTATAGTTGCCTGCCCTGTTCCATCGACAATTAACCAGGTCACAGTCTGGTTCGTAGCATCTGACGGTGTAATGGTTGCAATAAGTTGCAAAGTTCCATTTTCTTCTGTAATCGATGTTAATCCTCCAACTCCTGTTATAGTTATTCCTGTGACAGGAATAGTCTGCTGGTTCGAAATTGTTATTTCAAGTGTCCCATAAACACCTGAGCCATCATTTGCTGTTGCCATTACTCTAACCGTACCACTGGCAATTGCTCTAACCAGCCCTGCAGGACTGATAGTAGCCTGACCTGTTATATCAGATATCCACCATGTAACTGTCTTATTCGTGGCATTTGAAGGCAATATGTTTGCATATAACTGGAGAGTACCATTATCAGTGCTTATTGTTGTAGAACCTCCTTCGCCGGTTATCGTTATGCTTGTTACCAGTATTACCTGGTTCAAGATCGTTATTTCAAGTGTCCCGTAAATCCCTGAGCCATCATTTGCTGTTGCCCTTGCTGTAACGGTCCCATTGGCAATGGCTGTCACAAGTCCCGTGGCACTGATGGTTGCCTGACCTGTACCATTTATAATTGACCACGTCACAGTCTGATTCGTGGCATCTGAGGGTGCTATCTCAGCACTTAACTGAAGAGTCCCCCCTTTAGTATTAATTAAAGTCGTTCCCCCTGCCCCGGTCACTGTTATGCCTTCAACTGATACAACCTGATTTGATATTGTTATCAGAAGTGTTCCGTATACTCCTGAGCCATCATTTGCTGTTGCCCTGGCTGTAACCGTTCCATTAGCAATTGCAGCTACAAGCCCCGTGGAACTGATAGTTGCCTGACCTGTACCATTTATAATTGACCACGTCACAGTCTTATCAGTTGCATTTGTAGGTGATATGTCAGCATTTAACTGAAGGGTACCATTATCAGTGTTTATTGTTGTTGATCCTCCTGCTCCGGTTACTGTTATGTTGGTTACCGGTATAACCTGGTTCGATATTGTTATCAGAAGAGTTCCGAAAACACCTGAGCCATCATTTGCTGTTGCCCTGGCTGTAACCGTTCCATTATCAACAGCTGTCACAAGACCCGTGGAACTGATAGTTGCCTGACCTGTTCCGTTTATAATTGACCATGTAATAGTTTTATTTGTGGCATTTGAAGGTATTATCTCAGCACTTAATTGAAGAGTACCACCAAGAATATTTATTAAAGTCGCTCCTCCAGCCCCTGTTAATATTATGCTTTCAACTGGTACAACCTGATTTGAAAGTGTGATCACAAGTTCTCCATAAACCCCTGATCCGTCATTTGCCGTCGCCCTGGCTGTAACTATACCGTTAGCAATGGCTGTCACAAGCCCAGTGGTACTGATGGTTGCCTGGCCTGTTCCATTGATAATTGACCACGTCACAGTCTGATTCGTGGCATCAGCTGGTAATATGGCTTTATATAACTGAAGAGTACCATTATCAATGCTTATTGTTGTTGATCCCCCTGCTCCGGTGACAGTTATGCTTTCAACTGGTATAACCTGATTTGATATTGTTATCAGAAGTGTTCCGTAAACTCCTGAGCCATCATTTGCTATTGCCCTGGCGGTAACCGTTCCATTATCAATTGCTGTTACAAGACCTGTGGTACTTATGGTTGCCTGGCCTGTACCATTTATAATTGACCACGTCACAGTCTGATTCGTGGCATTAGCAGGTAATACGGTGGTATTTAGCTGAAGAGTACCATCATCGGTGTTTATAATTGTTGATCCTCCTGCTCCTGTAACTGTTATGCTTTCAACTGGTATAATCTGGTTCGATATTGTTATCACAAGTTCACCGAAAACCCCTGAACCATCATTTGCTGTTGCTCTGGCTGTAACCGTTCCATTATCAATGGCCGTCACAAGTCCCGTGGAATTTATGGTTGCCTCATCAGTACCATCTATAATTGACCACGTCACAGTCTTGTCCGTTGCATTTGCAGGCGATATCGCTGCATTTAACTGAAGAGTACCATCATCAGTGTTTATTATTGTAGATCCTCCTGCTCCGGTTACAGTTATAGAAGTTACCGGTATAACCTGGTTTGAAATTGTTATTACAAGTTCTCCGTAAACTCCTGAGCCATCATTTGCTGTTGCCCTTGCTGTAACTGTCCCATTGGCGACTGCCGTCACAAGCCCTGTGGAATTGATAGTTGCCTGACCTGTTCCATTTATGATTGACCATGTAACAGTCTTATTCGTGGCATCGCTGGGTGTTATCTCAGTACTTAATTGAAGGGTTCCGCCTATAGTACTAATTAATGTGGCTCCCCCTGCCCCGGTGACTATTATACTTTCAACCGGCACAAACTGATTTGATATTGTTATCACCAGAGTCCCAAAGACTCCTGATCCGTCATTTGCTGTTGCCCTGGCTGTAACTGTACCGTTAGCGATAGCGGTCACAAGCCCTGTGGAACTGATGGTTGCCTGGCCTGTTCCTTCAGATATAGACCATGTTACTGTCTTATCCGTGGCATCTGAAGGTTCTATAGCCGCATATAACTGAAGAGTGCCATTAATAGTGCTTATTGTTGTTGATCCTCCTGCTCCGGTTACCGTTATATCTGTTACCGGGATATTACCACCAGTCCATCCTGCAATCTTTGCAAGCATCCACCATTGAGCTTTAGCAAGTCTTATTGCTCCTGCTTCAGAAATATGTCCTGTTGCCAGGGGCATCTCATTTGTTGGAGTTATTGATGGAAATATATGTCCATTCCATGTATCTGTTGTTAAACTGCCATCATCATCATGACATAAGATATCTGCATAATCAAAAAGTATTCTTGTTGCATCTGCATACACATAATCCCTGATTGCTTCGTGTTTTATATGTCCCTGGTATGCAGCTTCACCAACCCAGTCTCCTTCATAATCTACGGGGCCCGTAGTGAAAACCATTCTTGTTGTGGGACTTTCTGATGCACAATGTGCAATATAATCTTCCATAGCACCAAGATATGTTTCCAGATTTACTCTATTCCCTGTTATGGCATAATCCTCTGCATCAAGCCCCCAGCAAAGATTACCATCCGGTCCGCCAGAAGATGCTCCATACCAGTGAACTCCGTAAACCGGATCAGTATCCTCACTGGCATTGCCTCCATCAATAACCATATCGCCACACCAGCCAAATCCAAGCGCACTGAATGGATGACCGTCATCATTATATGATGTTATTGCATTTGTTATTTCCTCACTGTAAGGATAAGGTCTTGATCCTTCATCATAGGCAAACCATGTGAACCAGATATGTTCACCAACCCAGCCAAAGTCTTCGACCCTTACATACTGATCTGTATATCCTTCAGCTGTAGAAACATTACATGCATATTCAGGATAGTCTTGTTCTAACAACTCCATCCCTGTTCTATAGGCTGCTGAATGAGACTCTCCCATGAAAGCAACCATCATCTTCTTTACCTCATCAATATATACCTGTGGGATCTCATCAAACTTGTCAACTACTGTATGATCAGCAATAATCTGCCCATAATTAACAAGGGAAAACTGTATATAGACTAAAAGTATAAATGCTTTTTTCATGAAAGTAAGTAAAAATAAGGATTCATTTATTCTACTTTATCAATCCTTTAAATACAAGTATAACAATAATTTATTTAGATTTGATAAGATCTAATAATTTTTTGATTAATATATTAAAGATACTAAAAACTGGTTTTTTAAGGATTCACTATTTGTATCTTTTTATCAGGCCTGCCTTGTATCGTTTGATATAATCCTTCATATCGGCTGAGACTTCGGGGGCCAGTATAAGCAGGCCCGTAATATTTGGAAATGCAAGTGTAAGGACCATCATGTCAGAAAAAGCTATCACATTATCAAGGGTTGAAGAAGCCCCAACTATTGTAAAAAAAAGAAATATTGAGTAATAAATATAGGCAGTGAGGTTCTTCATTCCGCTGATACGGTATATATATTTCTCAAATAGAAACTTAAATCCGTTCAATCCATAATACGACCATGATATCATGGTGGAGAATGCAAAACACAGTATGGCGAGCACCAGCAAATACGGAAACCATGGAAATACTGATTCGAAAGCAGCCGAAGTAAGCTCAGCTCCCTCCAGGGTTGATGCTGATTCGTGGAATCCCGTAAACAGTATTACAAGGGATGTCATTGTGCATATCAGGATAGTATCTATAAAAGGTTCCAGCATGGCTACTATTCCTTCCTTTACAGGTTCATCAGTTTTTGCTGCAGCATGTGCCACAGCTGCTGATCCGACGCCTGCTTCATTGGAGAATGCACCTCGACGGAAGCCGGTTATAATAACACCAATAATACCTCCTTTAAGAGCAACAGGCTGAAATGCACCTTTTATTATCAGGATGAACACATCATCAACCTTACTGAAGTTCATAAAAATAATAATAAGAGCAGCTCCTATGTAAAGGAACGACATAAACGGCACAAGCTTTTCAGTAACACGGGCTATGCCGCGTATACCGCCTATTACTACAATGCCAATAAGTATTGATAATAGCACACCGAACCAGAAACCATGGGATTCCATTGCGGGAAAGATAGTTGTAAACTGTACAAATGACTGGTTCGATTGTAACATATTGCTGCCACCGAAAGAAGCCAGCACCATCATTCCCGCACTGAATAATGCAAGTATCTTTCCCAGTGCCCCAAGCTTTCTGTTCCTCAGTGCCATATTCAGGTAATACATAGGACCGCCTGACACCTTTCCGTTTTCGTCGATATATCTGTATTTAATACCGAGGGTGCATTCGGTAAATTTCAGCGACATCCCGAAAAATCCAGCTAATATCATCCAGAAAGTGGCTCCTGGTCCACCAACTGCAATGGCTATTGCAACACCAGTGATATTACCCAGTCCCACCGTGGCAGATAATGCCGTGGTTAGAGCCTGGAAATGGCTAACCTCCCCTGAGGATCCAGGTTTATCATATTTGCCCCTTATAAGTGCAAAAGCATGTTTGAAAGCCCTCAGGTTAATAAACTTCATCCTGAAGGTAAAGAAAACGCCACCAAAGATTAGCCAGAGAACAACAATCGGCACCTGTGCTTCAATATCTATTCCAACAGCTTTAACAGGATCCCAGAAAAATACATTCTCAAGAAAATTGACCACAGGCTCAAACGCATAGTTTATACGTTCGCTTATGGTCAGTGATTGAGGGTCGATTAAAAACATCTGTTATTCTGTTCAACCTATCAGTCCAAGTCCATAGATAAATACCAGTGCAATAGCTAATGGGGCCACAAATTTCACAATTAACATAAATACATTTACCAGCCTGCCTTTCAACTCGCCCTGGTTGGTTATTTCATCCTTAACATTTTTCTTACCCAGGTACCAGCCTACAAAGAGCACGATAAATATGGCTCCCAGTGGCAGAAGCAGGTTGGCAGACAGATAGTCGAACCAAGCGAATATCGTTCTGCCAAATATTAGTGCATTACTCAGTGGCCCAAAGGATAAAGTGGCAAAAATGCCTACTATACTTATGGCGGAAGCAGCAATTACAGTTGCCCTGCGCCTGCTCATATTAAGTTCTTCAGAAAAATATGCCACCACCACTTCAAGCACAGATACTGTAGAGGTTAAAGCAGCGATTGCAAGAAGAATAAAAAAGAGTATGGAAAAGAAATATCCGCCTGCCATCTGCTCAAAAATATTAGGAAGGACTATAAAAACAAGACCGAATCCTTCAGCAGGATCAATATTAAAGGCAAACACCGCAGGGAATATCATTACACCTGCAAGTACTGCAATGACTGTATCAGCTGTGGTTACCTGAAGGGCAGTAACCGACAGGTTATTATCTTTTTGTATATATGATCCGTATGTTATCAGGGTACCCATGCCTATGCTGAGAGAAAAAGCAGCCTGCCCCAGAGCATCAAGTATTACAGACCATGTTATTTTTGAAAAATCAGGTTTGAACAAAAATTCAAGTCCTTCTTTGGCTCCATCAAGAGTTAGTGACCTAATGCAGATTATGATTACCAGTAATACCAGTACCGGCATTAATATCTTTGTATATTTTTCAATTCCCCTCTTTACTCCCCTGTATATTATGAATGCCGTAAGGAACATGAATACAAGTTGCCATAATACCGGTCTGAATGATCCACCCTGGAAAACCTCGAATGACTCTTTTAGCTGGCCGGAGCTCTTGCCAGCAAAACCATTGGAAAATGCCTGTACCAGGTATTCAAGTGTCCATCCTGCAATAGTACTGTAGAAGGCAAGTATCATAAATGCTGCCACTATACCCATAAGACCTATCAGGTACCATGGTTTGCCGGGAGCCAGCTTCTTGAACGATCCCAATGCATTCTTCTGTGCCCTGCGACCTATGGTAAGCTCAGCCAGCATAACGGGAAAGCCTATACCAAAAATAAAACCGAGGTAAATAAGCAGAAAGGCACCACCACCATTTGCTCCCAGCACATAAGGGAATCTCCAAATATTGCCTAGCCCTACTGCAGATCCTGCAGCTGCAGCTACTACTCCCAGTTTACTGCCAAAACTATCCCTGATAGGTAATTCGATATTTGCCATCGCTGTTGGTTTATTAGCGTTAATTCTTATTAGATTTAAAAGAGCGGACTAAATTGGTTAGAATTGTTATTATTTGCAAATCAAATTTGTTGTTATGGAAGCAGATTTCACAGATTTTCACAGATTACAAAGAGAATGCATATTAATGCGAACTTTATTTGCTAAATAGATGCGAAAAGCTCTCCCTTTGAACAGTGCCTTGCATTGCCCGCCGAAGCTTCAGTGAAGGCGTGAACCCTGTATCCCCTAAGAACTGTGCTCTTTGCCCTGAGCTCTGAGCTCTGTGCCCTGTGTTTCAGGTTAGAACGGATAACCAATACTGATATTAAGTGTAAAGTCATTTCTGAAATTCAGCTTGCGCCTCTGCAGTATCCACCTGGGACGGTCAGGTAATTGCGGATCCCTCAGTTTCATTCCAAGATCAGCTCGGAGAATTACAAAATTTAGGTCAAACCTCAGTCCCAGACCTGTTCCAACGGCCAGGTCCCTGTAAAACTTATCAAATCTGAATTGTGTTCCCGTCCGGTCTTCATCCTCATAAAAAGTCCAGATATTACCAACATCAAGGAACAAAGCTCCTTCGAGTATCCAGAACAATTTGAACCTGTATTCAGCATTGAATTCAAGCTTTATATCGGCTGTCATATTAAAAAACGAAGAGTCAACGGGAGTATATGAGCCGGGGCCCAGTGAACGCACATGCCATGCCCTGATGCTATTTGCTCCACCACTGAAATATTGTTTTTCGAATGGCACTGCCTTTGAGTTACCATAGGGAATACCTACCCCTATAAAGCCCCTGTATACCACCGAGCTTACTTCATTGACTGTACGGTTATATCGAATATCCACATCAGCCCGTGCATACTGGGCAAAAGACTGCCCGAATATTTCATAGTTACCACCACTTACAGTATCCACACCAGCTGCCATGTAACCCAGGGCTAAAAGATTACCTGCCAGTTCACCTGTCAGCTTGATAAACCAGTAATCCCTCGACTTCTTTATATTCTGATTATTGAATACATATATATAATTACCTCCAAGAAGAAAAACGTCCTTATAACTATATGCCAGGTACGATGAGGTATCTATATTCATCTCAAAATCAGGATCTATGAAAGGAAGTTTAACAACGTTGAGTTGAAGCGGGTATACTGTATGCTGCGTAAAACGATTGCCTCGCCAGTTATACCCGAAGGAAGCATTGGCTACCGTACGGGTATATACAGGCATTTTCTGATAGTTATACGCTGCGGTAATAACCGTTTTGGGATTATATTTCTTAATAAAGCTCTCCTTTTTAAGGAAGGGCAGCATGAACCTTGGCAGAGTAAGGCTTGTTTCAAAACCGTATTCCTGTGTACTCCTCGAACCTGTTATCTGCTCTGACAGGGTCTCATAAGCTCCCTTAAGCTTAATATTAAGTCGTTCTGCTCCCCTGAAAAGGTTTTTATGCTGGTATACAAAGTTGACCGCGCCCCCTAGATTACCTGCCGAATTAGTTCCCTCCAGCTCTATCCTGAATTCCTGTAATGTTACCGGCGTCAGCCTGATTATACAATCCAGTGGCAGCTCATTGTGTTCCCAGTCTGGTATGTTGCCCGGTTCAGTGTACCTTATGCTGACCAGCCTGAATGACTGTAATGAATTAAGGTGGTCCTGGCTTCTTTCCATATTGGTAACCTGGAAAAGATCACCCGGTTTGATATAGAGTGATTGTATAATCACATTAGGTTTTACAGAATGCTTTTCCATGTCAGTCAAAAAGTAATAACCATTCAGTAATGTGGTATCCTGCCTCTGCAAATAGGCATCACCCTCATCAAGGGCTTTCTTCGGATCAAAACCCGTGTAGATGTAAACATTATTTATCCTGTACCTCTGGTGCTCTGACTCAATAATCCTGTTACCATCATTATATTTGAGAAATTTTCTGACTTCATAGAAAATATCAACCTGCCTGTTACCAATAGTGCTGTCAACTTCATAATATATATGATCGCGGCTAAAACTGTAGAAGCCCATATCCTTGATAAACCTTTCCAGTCTGATCCTTTCATTTTGCAATACATCCACATCGTATATCTCGCCACTCTTAATAAGGCAGTTTATGGTATCCATAAAAAACAAGTTCCTGATTTTCTCATCCCTGATATCATATATTACCCTCCTTATCATGTATGGGTTTTTTGCCCGGATCTGATAGATAATATCTGTTTTTTGCTTGTGCGAGAAAATATCAGTTGAGACCTCGGCATTAAAATAACCTTTTGAAAAGAGGTAATTTTCAATTTGTTCCGATGATTTGCTGGCAGAAAAAGCATCAAAGATAACGGGCTCCTCACCAATATTCCTCAACCATCCATGAGGCCATCCTGTTTTTTCTATATTGGAAAGATTATATAGTCCAAGGTGAAAACGGGCTCCAAATATCTTCTTATTGGGTTCCTGTTTTATATAAGGTTCAAGATCAGATTTCCTGATGCGATTATTATCTATATTTACTTCAGATTTATCAAGCAGGGTCTTATCTGATGGTACATACTTGGTCGGGTTACATGAATAGAAAACCAGTACCACAAGTAACAAGCACGGCAGCTTTAATAAATATAGTTTTTTATTTAAAGGAAAATATTTCAACTTTTGTATAAACTAATCGCAAATATATCAAATAAATATTCACTTTCTGTTAAATAAACCCACGGTAAAATAATGCTCAGCTCTGCAAATATCAAACTGATAAATTCATTAAGGTACAAGAAATACCGCGTCAGGACCAGGCTTTATGTAATAGAAGGTGATAAACTGGTAAATGAATTTCTTGAAAGCGGTAAACAGGTAAAATTGTTGCTGGCCGTAAATGAATGGATAGAAAACACGGACAATAAATTACTATCCTCAGTGAAGGAAATAATAGCAGTAAATGAACGGGAACTAGCTAAAGTAAGCCAGCTCAAGACGCCACAGAATACGCTTGCCCTTGTGGATATGGAAAATTACAGCCCTGACAAAATATTCATTGCCAACAGCCTGAGCATCGCACTCGATAACATACAAGACCCCGGCAATCTTGGTACCATAATACGAATTGCTGCCTGGTTTGGTATTGAAAATATTCTATGCAGCCAGGGAACGGTTGATGTATATAATCCGAAAACAATACAATCATCCATGGGCGCTCTTTTACATGTAAAAGTAAGCTATACCGACCTGGCCGTTCTTATCCCTGAGCTAACAAAAATGGGAACTCCTGTTTACGCTGCCACTCTTGATGGTGAACCTGTACAGGACATAACAAAAACCGTTAATGGACTGTTGCTTTTCGGGAATGAATCAAGAGGAATATCAGGTGAATTAATGCCTTATATAACACATAAACTCATTATCCCACCATTCAGAAAAGCTTTACCGGGTATTGACTCACTCAATGTTGCCATGTCAGCAGCTATAATATGCAATGAATTCAGAAGGGATAGCAAGATAAAGTGATGCCGGCTTATTCAAAATGAAAAGCCAGCACCCATATCTGGGATTTAAGCTTTTCAATAGCATTGACATATTGCGGGAAACCGGGTGCAGGCTCACGCACAAGGATATCCCTCAGTCCGTTTGACATTTTTATTTCAACGGACAATTTGAAATAGGAAAGATAAAAATCGAGCCCGGCACCGAACTCATAATACAGATCAGAACGGCGTAAACGAAGGTATACCTCCTTATCATCGTCATAACCCTTCCTTCCTGCAAGATCATGCCTGAAGTTCAGGCCACCCACGAGGTAGGGCCTTACATTATTTAACCTCGAGCCCTTATACTTCAGCAGGAGTGGAAATTCCAGGAATGACGATTCCACAGCCTGTTTATCATCATAAACAAGTGTTGACTTATAATAATTGAGTTTTCTCTGCCCGAAAGAAACACCGGGAAGAAACCGTATGTCCCAGTAGTCTGCCGGATGATAATCAATTACAATCTGTATATTTATGCCCGGACTGAGATAAGCCACTTCAGGATATAACGAATCGACTATGTAATAATCCTGGTTGGGTGTAAGCCTGAAATCCATCGTGTTAAAGCCGATACTGAAACCAAAATGAACAGGTTTTTCATCATACCACGACCTGTTCATGGGTTTCTTTTTTTGAGCACTGGCACTGCTAACGGCAAAAACAAGAATAACCAGAATTATAATTCCGTATTTCCTGTACAACTGCTTCAAACTATATAATAATTACTCAATATACTTAACTGAGAAACATTTATAATATTGCATTACCTGCATCCTGTATATATCGTTGCAACACCACCTGTTAATCTCCTCTGCTTTAATTCCCTGAATCCTGTGCTCTTCATTAATTTCAAAAAATCACCCCCTTCGGCGAAAGAAGTAACAGAATCTGGAAGGTAAGTATATGCTGACCTGTCTTTTGAGAACAGAGCTCCGAACAAGGGTAATATTTTATGAAAATAGAAATTATAAATATACTTAAACGGGAACTTTGAGGGTTTTGAAAACTCAAGTACCATAACCACTCCCCCCTCCCTGAGCACACGATACATCTCGGCCAGTCCTCCTTCGGAGTCTTCAAAATTACGTATCCCAAAGGATACCATTACCACATCATATGAAGAATCATCAAATGGCAACTCCTCTGAATCAGCAATCACCAGTTCAATCTTCTCATTCAGTTTCTTCCTGTATAGTTTCCTCCTTCCCTCTTCAAGCATCCTCTGGGATATGTCAATTGCCGTAACTGTTTCAGGGTTCAGGCGTAGCGATTCAATAGCAAGGTCGCATGTGCCGGTTGCAAGATCCAAAACCCTGGAGGGCTTAATCCTCTTTGCAATTTCATCTATCGCTTTTTTTCTCCAGAGGAGATCTGTACCGAAAGACAGGAAATGATTGAGGAAATCATACCTCCAGGCAATGCTGTCAAACATTATTCTTACTTCCTCTTTCTTGCGCATCTATGATTTTTTACGAACTGTAAATATATAATTTAATATAAGAGCCCTGAAGTTCTTTTTTTAAATGTCAAATAATACCTGCTTTAACCCTCATTACATTTTATTTGCTGCCAAAGATGATTAATTTTACCTTAGTTCTTAAAACAGATATTATTATGAATAAAATAGCTTTGATCACCGGTGCATCATCAGGCATAGGACTTGCCACAGCAAAAATATTTGCAGAAAAAAACTACGATCTTATTATTACAGGAAGAAGGAAAGAAAGGCTTGATAAACTCAGGAAAGAACTTCTTAAAAATAATAATCAGATAAGAGTGCTGGCCCTTGCTTTTGATGTCAGGTCACTGAGCGAAGTAGTTGAAAATCTTGGTAACCTGGACAGGGATTGGCAAAATATTGATGTACTGCTTAATAATGCTGGCCTTGCCGTTGGTCTCAATCATATTGAAGAGGGTGTGATCGACGATTGGGAAAGAATGATAGATACAAATATAAAAGGCCTGTTATATGTTACACGGGTTGTTAGTCAGGGAATGGTAAAAAGAGGGAAAGGGCATATTCTCAATATAGGTAGTATAGCAGGTAAGGAAGTATACGAGAACGGTAACGTCTATTGTGCCACCAAACATGCAGTTGATGCTCTTTCCAGGTCAATGCGTATCGACCTGGTTGAGCACGGTATTAAGGTAAGTAATATAGCACCGGGACTGGTAAAAACAGAATTTTCCGATGTGCGGTTTAAGGGTGACAAAGAGAAAGCCGAAGTACCATATAAGGGAATAAAACCTCTCTCAGGTGAAGATATAGCTGATGTTATATATTATTGCGTGAGTTTACCGGATCACGTAAATATCGATGACGTGCTTATTATGCCAACAGCACAGGCATCAGCTACCATTGTACACAGGGATTGATACTATATAATATTTGTTAAACTAATTATTCAGATTATGTACAGTCACTCTTATCTCAACGGTATTATAACCGCTATTTTCTCAAAAATGGGCTGCAGTAAGGATGATGCAGATACTATTGCCGATATCCTGTTGAAAGCTGAATTGAGAAATATACCCTCCCACGGAGTCCTGAGGATCAAAGACTACCATTTACTCTGGAAAGAAGGGAGAATAAATACTTCACCTGATATTCATATTGTCCATGAAACACCGGGTACTGCTGTTGTCGATGCCGATAATGCTTTCGGAATGATAGGCGCAAAACGCTCGATGGAGATAGCCATTGAAAAAGCAGCTCATGCAGGTTCAGGATGGGTTGCTACCCGCAATTCAAACCATTTCGGCATAGCAGGTTACTACGCTATGATGGCTATCGAAAATGATATGATGGGTTTCTGTATAACTAATGCAAATCCTACGGTTGCCCCAACTTTTTCAATAGAAAGATTACTTGGTACCAACCCTGTGGCTTTCGCTGTTCCGGCTAACAAAGAGCACGATTTTGTGGCAGATTTTGCCACTACACCAATTGCAAGGGGGAAAATCTCTATAGCAGAGAAAAAAGGTGAAAAACTACCAAGCGGATTTGTCCAGGATGACAAGGGTCACCCAAGTGAAGACCCGTCTATCCTGAGAAGAGGAGGTGCAATCCTGCCTCTCGGAGGTGACAGGTTGCACGGATCACACAAAGGCTACTGTATGAGCTCAATAGTTGACATCCTGTCCGGTGTTGTCAGCGGGGCTAACTTTGGCCCCTTTGTTCCGCCTGCAGTGGCATACCTGCCAAGAAAAGATAAACAGGTTGGTAAGGGAACAGGGCATTTTTTCGGAGCAGTAAGAATTGATGCCTTTATGCCCGCAAGTGAGTTCAGGGACAGGATGGATGAATGGATAAGAACATTCCGTAATGGACGTACCGCTGAAGGACAGGAAAAAATAATAATACCCGGCGATCCTGAGAGGGAAGCTGAAGAAAGAATATATAAGGAAGGGATAAACCTTGTTGCTGCCGTTCGCGATGACCTTAAAGCAGTCGCAGATGATCTGGGTGTTGAATTTGAATTACAATAAATTTGATATATCAATATGTTGAATATTTTAACCAATCACAGAACAATAAGAAAATATACTGAAGAGGATATCGATGAGGACTTGTTGAATGAATTGCTCCATGCTGCCTGCAGGGCATCAACAACAGGCAATATGCAGGTTTATAGCATTGTAGAAACAAGGGACCCGGAAATAAAAAAAAAGCTGGCTCCATGTCATTTTAACCAGCCTATGGTTGAGGAAGCACAGGTTGTGCTCACCTTCTGTGCCGACTTTAACCGCTTTAACAAATGGTGCCGCCAGCGTAAAGCCAAACCGGGATATGATAATTTCCTTTCATTTATGACAGCTACCATAGATGCTGTTATAGTAGCCCAGACCCTATGCGTGGCCGCTGAAGCGAAAGGATTGGGCATCTGCTACCTTGGCACAACAACCTACATGGCAGAACAGATTATTGAAATACTTGAACTCCCGGCCGGAGTGGTACCTGTCACTACAGTTACCCTTGGCTGGCCAGCCGAAAACCCTGAGCAAATCGACAGGCTCCCATTGAAAGCAGTGTTGCATAAAGAAAAATACTGCAACTACTCTGAACAGGAAATTGACAGGTTTTATGCCGAAAAAGAAGCGCGTGACGACTCAAAACAGTTCATTGAAGAAAACAATAAGGAAACCCTGGCACAGGTCTTTACCGATGTAAGGTATAAAAAGAGTGATAATGAGACTTTTTCTAAATTGTTACTTGATGTATTGAAGAAACAGGGATTTATGAATTATGAGTGATGAGTTATTAAATCATAATTCATAACTCATAATTAATCTTTCATCTTTCGCATCTCATAATTCATCGTTTTTAAAACCTCTTCACATACCCATGGCAATAAGGTGTTGAACCTTTCTCAAAATAGTAGTCCTGGTGGTATTTCTCAGCATCATAAAACTCGCTGGCCATGGTCAGCTCGGTAGCTATGTCGTACCCTTTATCCCTGAGTATATTAAGGAGTTTCTGCGCAATCTGTCTCTGGTACTCGTTCATATAAAAGATCCCTGACCTGTACTGCTCGCCAATATCCGGACCCTGTCGACCGACCTGTGTAGGATCATGAATCTCAAGAAAAGTACGTACCACATCCTCATATGATACCTTATCCGGGTCATATACCACTTTTACTGCCTCAGCATGACCAGTGCGACCGGTACATACCTCCTTGTAGGAAGGATTCTTTACATGACCACCTGTATACCCTGAAACAACTGATTGAACCCCGTCCATTTGCTGCAGGTAGTACTCAACTCCCCAGAAACAACCTCCTGCCAGTATGGCTGTCTCATACCTCCCTTTTTCAAGGTCGTCAGCCACAAAATCAACCGACGCTGAATTTACGCAATGACGCAGGTTCTTACTTGTGAATCCCTCCCCTTCAAATACATGTCCGAGATGACCTCCACAGTTGGAACATACGATCTCGGTACGCATCCCATCAGCATCAGGAATTCGTTTTATTGCACCGGGTATCTCATCATCAAAACTGGGCCATCCACAATGGGAATCAAACTTGTCATTGGACCTGAAAAGGGCCTGGCCACATTTTTTACATAGATAGGTGCCATCATCCTTAAGACTGGTGTATTCACCAGTCCAAGCCCTCTCAGTACCCTTATTTTCAATAACATATGTCTCAAATTCATTCAGGAAATTATATCGCTTTTCTTCCTGTCCGCTAGTTTTGTTTGCCATAATAGCCAGTATTATAAATAATGCAAAAGTATATAAAGTCTTCATCATTAGAATCATTGATTTCATCTTCTAATACAATTATTATACCTGTTTTGTTCTTTTATAATATGATTTAATAAGAATATTTCTTAAAACTGTTGTTTAACAATTATCATGTAAACAACCGTGAAAAAATTATTGTGTAGATTTACATCAGGAAATTAATAACCTCAAATATTATACCTATGAAATTCAAAAGATTAACCACACCTGTGTTGATCATGGCCGTCATAATCCTTATTACAGGCATGATCAATCCGGTTCAGGCTCAAAGGAGAAAAAGAAGCCCGGAACCTGCATCTGATGAGTTTACAATCAATTCATCAATGCTGAGCGCTCTCAAATTCAGGTTAATCGGAACTGCATCTTATTCGGGCCGTATTGCCGATTTTGCAGTAAACCCTGAAGATCCCTCTGAATATTATGTTGGCGTTGCATCAGGAGGTCTGTGGAAGACTGAAAACAAGGGAACAACGTTCACGGCTATTTTTGATAATCAGCCTGTTTTCAGCATAGGGTCACTGGCTATTGACCCGGTTAACCCGAATGTGGTATGGGTTGGCACTGGCGAAAATAACTCCCAGAGGAATCTTGCCTATGGCGACGGAGTGTACAAGACAACCGACGGGGGCAAGTCATTTGCCAATGTAGGGCTGAAAAAATCTGAACATATTGGTAAAATAATGATCGATCCCAGGAACACCAATGTTGTTTATGTAGCATCACAGGGACCGGCATGGGGACCAGGAGGCGACCGTGGTTTATATAAAACAACCGATGGTGGTAAAACATGGGACCAGGTACTCTCTGTAGGTGAATATACAGGCATATCCGATATGGAAATGGATCCCAGGAATCCAGATATATTATTTGCTGCAGCTCACCAGAGAGAACGAAGGGTATATTCCAAAATCGACGGCGGACCTGAATCAGCTATATATAAATCAGTTGATGCAGGTGAAACATGGAATAAGCTGACACGTGGACTGCCATCGGGTGATGTGGGGAGAATAGGATTGGCAATTGCCCCGGCAAACCCGGATATTATTTATGCTTTGATTGAACTACCAGGAAATTCGGGTGGATTTTACCGCTCCGATGATATGGGGGAAAGCTGGACTAAGATGAGTAATGAAATAGCAGGCAGTCCTCAGTATTATGTTGAAATATATGCCGACCCTGTTGACCCTGACCGCATAATATCAATGGATGTGCGAAATATGGTAAGTAATGATGGCGGCAAAACATGGGAACGGCTGGGTGAAAAGAATAAGCATGTGGATAATCATGCTCTCTGGATCGATCCCAATAATACCAACTATTACCTTGCGGGATGTGATGGTGGTATATATGAAAGCTGGGACAGGGGTGAGAACTGGATATTTAAATCTAATTTCCCAGTTACACAATACTATCACGTAAGAATCGATAACGCCCTTCCGTTTTATAATGTCTATGGCGGGGCCCAGGATAACGGATCATGGTATGGACCTAACAGAACTACCCGCAGGAACCTGGTTAACTCAGATTTTACCTATACTATCGGCGGCGATGGCTACCTTTCAATACCGGACCCTGACAATCCTGATATCCATTACGCTGAATCACAGTATTGCGGTCTGCGCAGGTATGACAACCGTACACAAAATACTATATCTATCAAACCACAACCCCTTGAAGATGAAGTATACAGATTTAACTGGAATACCCCGTATTTCATTAGCCCGCATAACAGTAAAACTCTGTATGTAGCAGCTAACAAAGTATTTAAGAGCACTGACTATGGCGAGTCATGGAAAGAGATAAGCCCCGACCTTTCCAGGCAGCTTGATGTAGACCTGTTACCAATGATGGGTAAAATATGGCCTCCGGAAGCAATAGCTAAAAGTTTATCAACATCACCTTTTGGAAATATCTTTGCCCTTGCTGAATCACCGATTATCCAGGGTATGATATATGCAGGGACAGATGATGGGCTTATCTGGAGAACAGATGACGATGGAGGAAACTGGATAAAATATTTCAGCTTCCCGGGGGTACCTGATATGACCTTCGTAAATTATATACTTCCCTCACAGCATGATGCCAGTACTGTATACGCATGCTTCGATGGCAGGAAAAATGACAGCGATTTTACACCATATATTATTAAGAGTAATGATAAAGGGGAAACATGGACTTCAATAGCATCAAACCTGCCTGATGGGACAATATATGTTATACAGGAAGATCACATAAATCCTGATATACTATTCATTGGTACTGAATGGGGGGTTTGGGTAACCCTCGATCAGGGAGGTGAATGGTTTAAGCTTAGCAACGGTCTGCCTACCATACAGGTTAAAGACCTCGATATACAGGAAAGGGAAAGCGACCTTGCAGTGGCAACCTTCGGCAGAGGCTGGTATATACTCGATGACTATTCGTACCTGAGGCAACTGGATAAAGACGTACTTGAAAAAGAAGCACATATCTTTGATATTAAGGATGCCTTGCTTTATTACCCGGGCACTAACCAGAATTACCAGGGCGAAGTACATTTCAGCATTCCAAACCCGGAACCTGAAGCAAAGATTATTTATAATGTGAAAGAAGGGTATGAAACACTTAAGCAGCAAAGGATCAAAGCACAGCGTGAGGCTGAAAAACAGGGTAAGGAGATAGCATACCCCAGCGATGAAGAATTGCTGGCTGAGGCCCGTGAAGAAAGAGTAATGCTGGTATTTACCTTTACTGACAGTAACGGTGAAATAATGAGAAAAATAGAAGAACCCCTTCGCAAAGGTATTGGCACCGTGGCTTGGGATATGAACTATATGGATTCACGCGGACCGGCTGTGCCCCCTGGAAAATATTATGTGTCAATGGAAAAATATGTGAAAGGAGAATATATTGACCTTAACGAAAAAAAGGAATTCATTATAACTGCTCTGGATAATAATGCCCTGGGTGAAGCGGATTACAAGGCCAAGTTCGAGTTTCTCAAAAACGCATCTGACCTGAATAACACCATAAATAAAATACAATCGTATACTAGTGACCTTAAAAACGCGATGGAAAACCTGAGGTCAGAACTGATGAGAACTCCTGCCAATACTAATGATCTGATACTAAGTACAAAGAATGTCGAAAAGAAACTTGATGATATTATTTTTGCTATCAGCGGCCGCAGAACAGAAGATGTCAGGATTGATGTTGCCGAGCCATCAATAATGAACAGGATAAGGTTTGCAGTAAGTGCTACATCAGGTTCTGAAAATGATATTACAGGTGCCCAGAAAGAACAGTATGAAATTGCATTGACAAAGTTTGAAAAAGAGTATAGCAAACTGGAACAATTGTATACAACTGAATTGGTAAAGCTTAAGAATGATCTCAAATTGGTGAATATTGACTGGACACCAAATATTTTGCCATTGTTTAAATGAACAGGATAGACCCTTAAACTGTTAAATATTTCAGAGGGGAGATGGTACTTTACTTGGCGAACCATTTCTCCCCTTTTTGTAAAGTTTTGATTATTTTTCTATTTTTGGTACAAAGCTTGTGGATTAAAATAGTTGTATTTTAATTTTTAAGTTTATTTTTGTGGGAGTAAAATTTAAGAGATGAAAAGATTTGCAGTTATTATAGCAGTAGCTTTTATTCTGGCGCTGGCATTAAGCTCATGTAACAATGAAGTGTGTCCGGCTTACAGTAATGCAGATACTGACACAGAGCACATTGGTTAAGACCGGTTAATTCCCCGGTTAGTTTTTTCATTAACAAATACACGTAGAGCATGAAAAAACTGCTGACTATATTATTTATAGTAGCTGTTGCTCAACCTTTATTTGCCCAGGGTGATATAGATGAGCAGAATAAGATATTTTACAGGAATGAACGTACTGTTGGTCTTACCCTTAACTCTAACGGGCTCGGAATAAGTTATCGTGAAGGAAAACGCCTTGACTTCCTGAACAAAAGGATCGTAGATATTGATTTTAATATAATAAAACACCCCAAAGAGATAAAACTATCAAATCCATCTGTACAGGCCGGCGGTAGTTTTGTATTCGGGAAAGAGAATGAACTTTACTCCATCAGAGGCTCTATAGGACATCAACATGAAATATTCAAGAAAATGGATCTGGGTGGAGTGGCTATAAGGTACTTCTATTCCGGAGGACCTTCACTGGCATTAGCAAAACCTATATATTACAATGTCCTGTACTACACACCCGGAAGTACCTGGCAGATAAAGCAGGAAAAATTCAGTGAAGACATACATGACCCTACATACATATATAATAAGGCGTCTTTTTTCAAAGGTATGAGTGAAATAAAAGTATACCCGGGAATTTTCGTCAAAGGTGGTTTTAATTTTGAGTACAGTAAAGATGATAAAGTCATCCACTCTTTAGAGCTGGGTACAGCATTTGAAGCTTATACTAATAAACTGCCTATCATGGCTACCAATGATAACCGTGCTTTATTCCTTATCCTCTTTGTAAGCTACAGAATAGGTATTATCATTGATCCGCTCAACCCGGAAGCAACACGTGTACCTACCCTTTTCTTCAGAAAATAAAAAGATATATATGTTCATTATGTGGAGGATTTCGGCAGGCTCAGTACGGGCCTCTGAAGAGGAGGAGAAAGTTATAGTATTGTATATCAGCCATTTCCCCTCCTTTTGAAAGGAGGGGTATCCCGACCGTAAGGTCGAGGAGGGGGTGGTTAGAGGACTTATGAGACAGCCCCTCTACGATTGATAATCATTGTAACCTTCCTGCAAAATTCACTTTATAAACCTTATAAACTTTATTAACTTTATCAACTTTCTTAAAAACTCATTTTTTAATCGCTCCGATTGCTTCAATTCCCAATATTCTTTATCTTTGCAAATTCAAGATTTACAAATAAATTTTCATTAAAATGTCAAAAATTAAAGTAGCTATTAACGGATTCGGCAGAATAGGAAGAAATGTCTTCAAAATTGCCCTTGAAAGGCCGGATATTGAAGTTGTTGGTATTAATGATCTCACTGATACCAAAACACTTGCCCACCTTCTTAAATATGATTCAACACAGGGAAGATATAGTGGTGTAAGCCATGATGAGGATAATATTATTGTTAAAGGAATGAAGGTCAGGGTCACTTCAGAAAAAAACCCGGCATCTATCCCATGGAAAGAAACACCAGACGTGATTGTTGAATCAACTGGTGTATTCAGGGTTAAAGAAAGCCCAAAAGGCGGTTATGGAGATCACCTCAGGAACGGGGCCAAAAAGGTTATTCTTTGTGTCCCTGCAAAAGACCAGATTGATGCAACAATAGTTATTGGTGTTAATGATCACCACCTCAAACCAGAACATAAATGTGTATCAAATGCATCATGCACAACTAACTGCCTGGCACCCGTGGCTAAAGTACTTAACGATGCATTTGGCATTGAGCAGGGCTTTATGACTACAATACATTCCTATACGAATGACCAGGTTATACTTGACTTTCCTCATTCTGACCTCAGAAGAGCCAGGTCGGCAGCCCTGTCACAAATTCCCACAACAACAGGTGCTGCTAAAGCTGTTGGTATAGTAATACCTGACCTTAAAGGTAAAATGGATGGTATGGCCATAAGGGTACCAACACCTACCGGATCACTTGTCGACCTTGTTGCTGTGCTTAAGAAAGAAGTAAGCAGGGAAGATATAAACAAAGCTATGAAAAAAGCAGCAGAAGGACCGATGAAAGGTATACTGGAGTATACTGAAGATCCTATTGTCTCTGTTGATGTTGTTCATAATACCAGCTCATCAATATTCGATTCGCTGAGCACAATGGTAAATGGTAAGATGGTTAAAGTGCTCGCATGGTATGATAACGAATGGGGCTATTCGGAACGCGTAGTAGACCTGGTGGAAAAACTTATTGACTAAGGATATGAAAGGCTGAGGCTGAGGCTGAGGCTGAGGTTTAGACTGAGGCTGAGGCTGAGGCTGAGGCTGAGGCTGAGGGGCTAAGGCTGAGGGGCTAAGGCTGAGGCTGAGGCTAAGGCTGAGGCTAAGGCTGAGGCTGAGGTTTAGACTGAAATAAAAATAAGAGACGCGCCAGTGGCGCGTCTCTTCATTATAAACCTTATAAACTTTATCAACTTTATTCTATCAGCTTTTCTATCTCCATAGGCAGCCCGGATGTATCTCGGAAATGCTCTCCCAGCTCAAGTATTGCTTCATCATCTTCCTCGTATAACCATTTTATTTTTAGCTTCTTGCCATACTTGTTATACGCCCTTAATATCTTCAGCAAATCCAAAAGGTGCTTTGACGAGCCGCTGTTAATATATTCAAGTACAATCTTAATATTTAAGCTTTCCGATTCATTAAAATATTCTTTAATCCATTCTTTCACTGGTTGGTAAACTGACTCGGGGTTCTCGGGTATCGACCTTCCTTCAATAGTAAGCAAATTATCATCCGGATCATAATACATTCCCGGACATTTTTGATCTTTCTCCTGGATAATTATTATTTCCATAATATGATTTTATTATTCATATCTGAGTGCCTCTATAGGGTCAACATTTGCTGCTTTCACTGCTGGGAAATAACCCGAAATAACTCCTACCACAAAGCAAACAACTACACCGCCAATTATCCATTTCCAGGGCAGTATAAAACTCGACTGCAGGACACTGGATATTATATTTCCAATTAATATCCCCAGTATGATACCAAGAATACCTCCCATCTGGCCAATTATTACCGATTCATATAGAAACTGGTTTTTTATGGTGGATGTCTTTGCTCCCATAGCCTTCCTGGTACCTATCTCCCGGGTCCTTTCGGTAACCGATACAAGCATTATATTCATGAGACCGACAGCAGCACCTGCCAGTGTAATTAAACCAATAAGAGTAGCTGCAATAGTGACAAATTTAGTATTCTCTATCAGCAGATCAGAGAGGACATCACTTTTTGTAACATTAAAGTCTGATTCATCACGCGCATCCAGTCCCCGTACAAGCCTGAAAATGCCTTCCGCTTCACTGGCCAGCATCTCCATATCAGTCTTTGCATAAGGCATTATTGTTATTGTAAAATCCATATTTGGCCTTGAAAAATAATGTCTGGCGGTTGTAACAGGCATGAAACAAACATTGTCGCTTGTTAATATACTCGTCCCTTTGGCTTTTAACAGCCCAATCACTTTAAGCTTGCAACCACCAACATTAATTATCTTTCCTATCGGATCAATATCAGACCTGAAGATATCCCTGGCTACATCTGCACCAATAATCGCCAGGTTGCGGGTCGAAGCTACCTCTTCCACAGAAAAACCCCTTCCCTTGTCTATCTCGTATCCCCCAACCTGCAGGTAGTTCTCATCAATACCGGTTAACTGGATAATGGGATTGGTTTCCTCGCTGCGGTAACTTACCGTAGCCATCCCACTGGCAACCACAGAAATACTTACAAATGCAGGTTCCTTGAAACGCTCCCTGAACTCCATCGCTTCACGGTATGAAATATGTGCATGGTTCTTGGTACGTGTATCACTGGTTCCAAATACTATTGTCATGCCCCTGCTTGTAATGGAAAATGTATTGGCCCCCATCATTGAAAACTGGCTGGTAAGAGATCCCTTTATGGCATCAATAGCAGTTAAAATACCTACAAGAGCCATTATTCCAAATGCGATTATAGCCATTGTGAGTATGGCTCTTACCCTGTTCGAACCTATTGCCCTGAGGGATACTTTTATATTCTCAGTAAATAATCCTTTTTTTCTCATTAAGCTGCTAACATTGTAATTTTAAAAATACAATAATTTTAAGACAATATCCCTTTAAAAGACTAAAAACAACTTTTGTGACAAATTAATTAAGTTTTTAGTTGTATAACTAAATATTTCGTTATATATTTGTTATGACAAAACTTTAAATGTTATGAGAGAACTTACCAGGGCTGAGGAACAGATAATGCAAATACTCTGGGAGATAGAAAAAGGATTCGTGAAAGATATTCTGAAACATTTCCCCGAACCCAGGCCTGCATATAACACTGTCAGCACAATAATCAGGATACTCCAGGAAAAAGGATTTGTCAGTCACAGGGCGTATGGCAGAACGCATGAGTACTACCCTGTTATATCAAAGGAAGATTACACAAAACTACGTATGTCAAGACTGGTAAACGATTATTTCTCCAACTCATTCGAAAAAATGGTCAGCTTCTTTGCCCAGGAGAAGAAGATCAGCCTTAAAGAGATGGAGGATATAATAAAGCTTATGGAAGAAGAAATATCAAGCCAAAAGAAAACCGGAAAATGAAACAATACCTTATAACATCGTCAGTTTATCTTGCAGTATTTTATTTGATCTATATACTGCTTATAAGCAAAGATACCCGCTACAGGAGAAACCGTATATACCTTCTTGCCAGTATTATTATATCCCTGCTTTTACCATTTGTTAAAATAACGGCAGGTTCCGGAGGAATTTTCTCCTTATTTAACGAGAACCTGGGTAATATTGTTAATATTCCTGAGGTAAATGTATATGCTATTGACCAGGGACCGGAACAGGCCGGCACTCTGCCCTTACCGCTCATAATTTACCTTTCCGGCAGCCTGGTTGCTCTTATAATATTTATGGCCAATATCTTTAAGCTTAATGGTTATATAATGAAGTACAGGGTTAAAGGATCAAGAATAGTTCTAACACCCCCGGGTAAGGAGTCCGGTTTTTCCGCCATGGGGTATATATTTATAAATAACGACCTTGAGTCAGAGACCAGGACGACCATACTTGAACATGAACAACAACACATAAGAAACAGGCATTTCATCGATGTCGGTCTGCTCAGGTTCCTTGGAATATTCTTCTGGTTCAATCCTTTCATTTACATGTACGAGCGCTCGCTCAAAGCTTTGCATGAATTTGAAGCTGATGAACAAATGCTTGACTCCGGCCGTAATGTGATCAGTTACCAGCAACTTATACTAAACCAGATATTCAACACTAGCATATTCACTTTACAAAACGGCTTTTCGGGTCGTTCCCTAATTAAAAAACGTATGATCATGATGACAAAAAAGAGAAGTAAAAAGATGTCAGGACTGAAACTTCTGATTGCGGTTCCATTAGTATTATTTGTGTTCATTTTCTTCTCATGCACAAATGATGAGCTTAATCCACTTGAAACAATAAATGAGACTGAAAACTCAACTATCCGGTCAGAGCAGCCAAATCAGGATATAAAATCTCCACAGGAGATCTGGGAAGACAATCCTGCTTTACAAAAGAAGTCGAAGTCCGCTGAGGATATGATCTTTGTTGTAGTTGAAGATATGCCAACTTTCAAAGGGGGCGATGTTAACAAATTCCGTGAATGGGTTCAGAGCAACGTGAACTACCCTCGGATAGCAGCAGAAAATGGAATCCAGGGCAAAGTCTTTGTAATGTTCGTTGTTGACGAAAAAGGCCAGATTACCCAGCCTGAAATATTGAGAGGCGTAGATCCATCACTTGATGATGAAGTAATAAGGATAGTAAGCTCATCCCCTATCTGGTCTCCAGGCTTACAAAAAGGAATACCGGTAAAAGTAAGATTCTCTATTACTGTTAACTTCCAGTTACAGTGATCACGAGACAAAAGGGAGTAAGATGCTAGGCGCCCCCACGGGCGCCTTTTTTATCATCTTGTCATATAAATCAACATTTGATATTCGATATTCGATATTCATTATTCGATATTCATTTATCTTTGTATCATGTTATCATTGCAACAAAGAATAAACTCTTTCGCTGAGCTGGGCTGGATTATGAAAGATGCAGTCTCTCCCACCCCAACTTCGACCGAGGCACTCAGGCTGAGGAAGCTGATGGACAGTCAGGAACAGTACAACAAATGGTTCACCCCTGATAATGTCAGGTTTGCAGTTAAAGCTATTGCTGAAATGCTACGTAAAGACAGGCTTGAATCATGGCTTGGGCCATACAAAATGCATGATAATAAAGATACCGGGAAAACAGTGGCCGTGATTATGGCCGGTAATATTCCTCTTGTTGGTTTTCACGACTTTCTCAGTGTGCTTATTACTGGCAACAGGCTGCTGGCACGCACCAGTACAAAAGACAGTGAGCTGATAAGAGAGCTTTCAGGTTTACTTACAGAAATAGATCACGGTTTCAGGGAACAAATTAAATTCACAGGCAAAATATCAGGCAACTATGATGCTGTTATTGCTACTGGCAGTGATAATACCTCCAGGTATTTTGAATACTATTTCGGTCAAAAACCTCATATATTCAGGAAAAACAGGAATAGTGTAGCCATAATCAGCAAGGATACAGAAGAAAAAGATATCGAAGTACTGGCTTCTGATATTTTCACCTATTTCGGTCTGGGATGCAGAAATGTTTCTAAAATATACCTGGAAGAGAGTATCAGGCCTGGCAACATAATAAAACAATGGTCTGACCGGGCAAATATCATAAAACACAGGCCTTACGCTAACAATTACCTGTACAACAAGTCATTATTTAAGGTCAACAAACAACCTTTCCTGGATAACGGTTTTTTGCTGCTTAAAAAAGACTCTGGCCTCTCCTCTCCGGTAGCCTTAATATATTATGACTTTTTCAGCAACAGGAAAATGCTGATGGAGGAACTCCGCATGCGGGCTGATAATATTCAATGCATTGTTTCAGAAAATGATACCCGGTTCGGACAAACCCAGTATCCCAAACCCGGCGATTATGCCGATAATATGGACACTGTAGAGTTTCTCACTTCTTTACAATAAAATATTTTTTCATATTTCATTCTTTTAAAAAAATAATTACATTGCACAGGTTCAAAAACGGTATATATGATCTTTAAGTTCGTAGTAATATCAAGTGAGGAGGAATCATTCCTGCGGGAGTTTGAGCTGGATGAGAATAATACGCTTCTTGATTTTCATAATATTTTGCAGGAAGAACTGGAGTATGACAGATCACAGATGGCCTCATTTTTTACTACATCCAAAAAATGGGAGAAGGAAGAAGAATTCACTCTTTTTGAGATGGGTGCAAACACAACCCCCATGGATGAGGTGATAATTGATGATATAGTGATCGAAGATAACCAGAAGTTACTGTATGTTTTTGACATGTTCAATGAAAGAACACTGTTCATCGAATGTGTAGGTACCTTAAAACCGGTAGAAGGCAGGACCTATCCCGTTTGTACGCGCTCACAGGGTAAGCCGCCGCCGCAGGTGCTTTTCTCCAACTTCACAAAAGTTGCTGCCCGCATTGAAGATGACGATGAGGAGCCCGCGGATGAATTCCGTGATGAAAATGACCCTGATCTCCCCGACTTTGAAAACATGGAGGACTACGAAGACTCCTGAAAACGCCCTCATAGAAAAATGAATAACACTCTTGTTATACTCCTGGGGCCAACAGGTATAGGTAAAACGGACCTGAGTATTGATATTGCCCTGCATTTTAACACTGAAATCATCTCATGCGACTCCCGGCAATTTTACAGAGAAATGTCAATAGGCACAGCTGTTCCATCCATGGAGCAATTGAAGAAAGTAAGGCACCATTTTATCAGGCATATCTCCGTTGTTGATTATTATAGTGCCAGCAGGTTTGAGAAGGACTTTATCCAGTTATCACAAAAGCTTTTCACTCATCATAGTATCGTATTAATGGTAGGAGGTTCAGGTCTTTATATAGATGCTGCCTCTGGGAAGATAGACGAAATCCCGGATGTGGATCAGTCCGTAAGGGATAAATACCTCGATAAATTCCGGAAAGAGGGTCTTGAGAGTTTACGGGCAGATCTCAGGCAGCTCGATCCCGATTATTACAGGATCGTCGATCTGAAAAATCATAAGCGTATTATCAGGGCACTTGAAATATGTGAAACAACAGGCAAACCCTACTCATTCTTCCTGCATAAAAAAGGTATGGCAAGGGATTTTAATATTTTAAAGGTAGGACTCAGATTGGACAGGCAGGAACTTTACCGGAGAATTAATGAGCGTGTTGACAGAATGATCTCTGAAGGACTTGAGAAGGAAGCCGGAGACCTACTTGAATACAGGGATAATAATGCTCTTAACACCGTGGGATACAAAGAAATGTTCAGGTATTTTGATGGTGAGGTCAGCAGGGAGAAAACAATTGAGCTTATTAAAAGAAATTCTAGAAGGTATGCCAAGAGACAGCTAACATGGTGGTCCAGGGATAAGGATATTGAATGGTTTCACCCAAAGGAGAAACAGGCAATTATACAATATATTGATCAGGAAGTTCAGGAATGATATGATTATAGAATAAGTTTGAATGTTTGAGTGTTTGAATGTTTGAAAATCATGCAATTGCAAAATCAAACGATCAAACTCTCAAACGAGACTGTTCAGTAAAGTGTGTCATAAGTTAGAATCAAATAAAATAGTAACTTATGACGATAATGACAAAGAAAGAAAAATCAAAAGAAGAGCTTGAGAAGCTCTTTGAAGAAGCATTAGAGGCTTTAAAGAAGGGCAAGAAACTGGAGGGTGCTGATGGAGCAATTACTCCGTTAATAAAGCGTCTGATAGAATCCAGTCTTGATGGAGAGATGGATGCCCACCTTCAAGAAAGTCGACCTAACAGAAGAAACGGTCACGGTAAAAAGAAAGTAAAGACAAGTTTTGGAGATGTCAACCTTGAAACACCCCGGGATCGTGACAGCAGCTATTCACCTGAGTTAATACCGAAACGACAAAGATCATTAGGCCCCAGCCTAGAGAATAAAATTTTGAGTCTTTATTCTCTAGGCATGAGCTATCGGGATATCTCAGGACATATAATGGAGATGTATGGGATGGAGCTTTCTCCTGCTCAGCTCACATTCATAACCGATAAAGTATGGCCTGAGATTGAAGAGTGGAGAAGCAGGCCCCTGGATGATGTGTATCCATTTATCTGGTTTGATGCTCTGTTTTATAAAGTAAAACAAGATGGTCAGATAAAAAGTATGGCAGCTTATTTAGCTCTGGGGATGAATGTGGAAGGAGAAAAGGATTTGCTTGGTATATATCTGGCAGAGACAGAAAGTGCAAAATTTTGGCTTCAGGTACTCTCAGATCTGCAAATAAGAGGAGTTAAGGATATTTTGATTGCCAGTATTGATAATTTAACTGGATTTGAACAAGCAATAAGATCCATATTCCCTAAAACGGATGTTCAGCTTTGTATCGTCCACCAGATTAGGAACTCAATAAAGTATGTTTCCTGGAAAGATGAGAGGGAAGTTATCAGGGATATGAAATCTATCTACAAGGCAAATGACTATGAAGAAGCAGAAAAAGCACTTGCAAGGTTCGATAACAAATGGAGTAAGCAATACAAAGCTATGGTAACCTCTTGGAAAAGAAACTGGGAAGGATTAACCAGCTTCTACAATTACCCTGAACCGGTAAGAAGAATCATGTATACAACGAACTCTATAGAAGGATTTAATCGCCAGATAAGAAAAGCAACTAAGGCTAAAGGTTCTTTGCCATCTGAAAGAGCACTATATAAGCTACTATATTTAGTATCTATAAATGTCCAAAAAAAGTGGTCCAGACCAAGATCATGGAGTCAGGTATTAAATATATTAGCAACAATGTATCCAGAAAGATTAGGTCTAGAATGAAATGACACACTTAATTGAACATAACCCGATTTAACGCTTTAACATTTCAACGATTAAACATTTATTTTATTTTTTCTCTGTAATTGTCTATTTTGAATATTATTAATCTCGCTGTAAAAATTAAACGTTATGAAACACAAATTTTCATTTGAGAAGCTTGACGTATGGAAGCAAGCTAAGGATCTTGCTGTTGATATCTACAAACTAACCGAAGATTTTCCGGATAAGGAAAAGTATGGTTTACAAAGTCAAATCAGAAGGGCAGTTGTCTCTGTGTCTTCAAATATTGCCGAAGGTAGTTCGAGGTTTTCTGCCAGATCAAAAAGCAATTTTTACCAGATTGCCTTTTCCAGCCTGATGGAAATGTATAGTCAACTTCATATTGCACAGGATTTGAACTATGTCAGGCTGGATGAGAGGATAGTTACAGGGATAATGGCTGTGTCCAATTTGTTGAATAGCCTGCATAAGAGTGTGCAGAGGCGTGAGATAAGTTGAATTGTTGAATTGTGTAATTGTTGAAATGGGTTGTTTAACTGTTTATTGTTGAAATGTTTGAGAGCCTTATTAATTGCCCAGTTCAACGCTTTAACAGTTCAACGGTTAAACTTTTTTTAAAAACATGCTGTAAAACATATTCAAAAAGTGGAATCTGATCTCATTCTGTACGAAATTTATATAGCAATCAATACCTGGAATTAAGAATCTAGTCTGAAACAAATGGTAACATCTGTTTTGCGCATATTACACCCTTTTCTTAAGTTATTATTTTATAAGGTCATTCGTCTTCGGACGTACTGTCTCCCTTTCAATCAGCCGATGGATACGGAAGAACCATCGCTA
>Ga0315541_1000160_pt1 | contig 70687 bp, 93 predicted proteins | sample SalMarSW160190MG_FD_203095 | JGI IMG/M metagenome (GOLD analysis project Ga0315541, IMG submission 203095) | Salt marsh sediment microbial communities from the Plum Island Ecosystem LTER, Massachusetts, United States - Salt Marsh Sediment SW1601-190 ... | reverse complement strand
AAGCTATTGCAAATATAACTAAAGTAACACAGTAGTGGGACAGGGAGTATAATGGAATATATGCATAGGTAAGAAATCCTATGAGATAATATAGAAATCCCACCTCCATCAACAGCGGAAGAGCGTCTCTTGTTTTTACATAGAAAAAAGCCTGGACCATGAGAACAAAGGCGTCCAATCCGATAGTGATCCCCATGTACATGACCAAGTATATCCCATCAAGTGTGTACGCAAACTCGGTCTTCAGAACTGGTGAAAGAATTACTACAATGGCTATGAGAAAAATGAGAGGAAAAACAAGATAGATCATTAGATCTCTTTTATCGTCTTTTTTAATTGGCAGCAGGAAAAGTACAGCAGGAAACAATCCTAAATCTACAGCTAAGAATGAAAAAAGCATAGAAACCTTGACAAAAAACAGCATGTCTGTGTATTTACCTACAAGATAGAATATCTGTAAAGCCGAAAATAAACACCATAACGTTAGAAACAAAAAAGATGTTACCTCACTTTTTTTCCATTTCGAATAGAAAAAAGATGAAAAAATAAGAAATATAACACATATAAATGCATAAAGTAACATTTCTAGTTCCATTTCATACCCTTCCGTATATCACATCAATAAACTCTTTGAAATCCTTCAACTCAGCTTTTTTCTTTTTAAGTTCAAAAGGAGACAAGGCTCTATTTACCTCTTCATTAGAAGGTTCTTTTATCTTGTATCTTGCCATGATTTCTTCTCTTGAGATTTTTGTTCTTATTTTTTTAGCCAAATCTTTGGACAAGTCTGGATTCGATTTAAGGTAATCTGTTAATGCCTTTTCTGGATTTTTCAAAAATATTTCAGGTTTTCTTCTTTTTAATGAATCGATATCCCCCATTGAATAGAAAAAAACTTCATCCTCATTCTTGAAAGATTCAAAAAGATCTACCAAGGCATTATCCTCAGTTTTTTCTTTACATGCCGCAGCTATAACTTTCTTTTCATTGATTATAAGGAAAGATTCATCTGATACTGACAGTAACCCAGGAATTTCTGTTTTCATGATGAAATTTAATATCTCTTTTAAATTTGTCTTCTTCAGATTTTTAGACCACAGAAGTTCTCCCTTATTTATCTGCATATAGTACCCTCTCTATCTCTTTTATCAGTGCACCTATACCAAAGGGCTTTAGCAAGAATCCTACAACCCCCATACTAATAGCTTTCTCCCTTATAGAAGAATCTGCACTCGCAAATAATATTTTTATATTCTCATCTATATTCATTATCTCCTTTGATACTTGGAGGCCATCTTCTCCATACATTCTATAGTTCATGATAACTAGATCAAAATTTTTTCCATTATCGATTGCATCTTTGAATTTTTCCAATCCCATTTCTCCGTCTATTGCTATCTCAGCTTTATGTCCCAAAATCTCCATAAAATCTTTGAAGAGAGTTAAGATCTCTGTCTCATCGTCTATTATAAGTATTCTCATCTCACCGCCCCCTCCGCTCATTTCGTTTATGGCTTCGTTGAGGATGTACGTTCCTGGCGGAACCTCCATTTTGCCTCACCACTGGAATACTGACAACTATTTCCGTCCCCTTCTCTACATCTTTTATCTCGAATTTTCCATTGAATCTCTCAAGGATTTTTTTCATAAGATAAAATCCCATCCCTGTTCTTTTTGACAATGTTTCTAAATTCTTGAGGATGTCTTCCTTTTTCTCCTTTGGAATTCCGAGACCGTTATCGTGTATATGTGCGTTGCAAAAGCCATCTTTTTCTTCTATTTCTATATCTATAATCACTGGATCATGGAATGTATATTCCACAGAGTTCTCAAGAATATTGAAGAATACTTTATCCAGAAAGTCGTTAGCTTTGACATAGTACTTCTTATCTACATCAAGTTTTACTTCTATCTCTCTATCAGAATATTCTTTGATATTTTCTATCGATCTCTCTATCGATTCATTCAGATCGAATTTTTCTATTTTTGTATCTTTTATTATCTTCAAAACTTTTATGCTCTCTGCAAGTCTTTTAGATTTCATTATGGATTTTTTTATACCTATCACGTTTTTCTTTCTCGTTTCTTCGTCCTTCGCATTCTCAAGAAGATATAGATACCCTGAAATAATCTGATTGATGTTTCCCACATCATGTCCCAGCACATCAGAGTAGAATTCTGTTTCTCTTTTTGCTTTTTCTCTTTCTTGTTCGAGTTGTTTGTGCTCGGTGACATCGTGCATGTTTGAAATAAATCCATTCACAATAGGATCATCGAGGTAGTTAGCACCAGTACCTTCGATAACACGCCATGTGCCATTTTTGTGTTTACAACGACACTCCACGAGTACAGGCATATGTGGATTTCGAACTGCCTTTTCAAAACCCTTGGCAACAAATGGAAGGTCGTCAGGATGGACTATATCAATACTCTGTTTGCCAATTAATTCTTCTGATTTATATCCCAATATTCGCTGAACGGAGGGACTTACATAGCGAATAATACCTTCCGAATCAACAATTTGAATAATATCTGACGAATTTTCTATCAATGCCCGGAATCGTTCCTCACTCTCTCGCAGCTTTCTGAATAGTCTCGCATTTTCCATTGCGATCCCTGCTTGAGATGCCAGAGTTTCAAGTAGTCTCTGATCTTCTTTTGAGAAAGCATTAAGTTCTTTGCTCTCAGCGTCTATAACACCTATGATCTTATCTCTGGCCTTTATAGGTGCACATAACTCTGATCTAGCTCCTTTCAAGCCAAGAAGATATCTCTCATCTTTTCTTATATCTGGAATATTCAAAGATTCTCCAGTCCTTGCAACATAGGCACTAATACCTTTCTCACCGAATATTGGAATTACCGTGTACCTCTCAGGTTCTTTCAATCCTCTGGATTCTTTTACACGCAATTCATTTTTTTCTTCATCCACTAAAAACAGATCAACATTACCAAAATTCAGGACCTTTTCTGTTGCATCTAATACAATTTTTGAGATCTGATCTAAATCCAGGCTCAAACTCATCTTTTTTGATAGATCGTATATTGTAGAGAGTTTTTTCTCCATCTCTTTTCTTCTTGCGACCTCTCTTAATCTTTTTATTTTCTCGATCTCTTCCATTTTATTGTTCATTTACCTCATCTTATAAGCCCCTAAATTATATAATTATAAATACAGTGCACATGTACCTATATCAAAAGATATTTAAAAATCTTTCTTAACTAAAAAATAGTTAAAAATTCTTTTATTAATTAAGAAATTAATAAATAAACAGATAAATTTAAATTAGAGAGTGTAGAGTGATTGTAATGTTGTCTAAAAGAGAGATGATGAAGATCGTAGGGATCACAGCGGTACTTCTTTCTGTAGTTTATTATTCTATTATCATATCTTTTGTTTCGTATGGTGTCTTTGCAAACGTCTCAATTCCAGGAATGTTTTCTTTTCTAACCAGTTTTTTCATAATGCTTTTTATTAATCTGATTTTAGGAGTTTACTTTATATCACAATATGAATTTACTAAAAAAATGGAAAGAGAACTTCCTACAATAATATCCGAGATCAATCCCAATATCTCAGAGGAAGAAAGAAAAGAATACTCCCAAAAACTGGCTTCAAAGCTGAAAGAACTTATAAAATGAGCGGATTTTTTCTTAAAAAACATTTATAAACTCCAACACCCATATACTATTGGAGGGTCTGGAGACAAACTCTTTTATATACCACCTCCCACATTCCCCCACTTTTCCAGGCCCTCTACAATATTCTATTTTCATAGCGCAAAAAATCACATAAAAAAACAAAAAGGGGAGAAATCATGTTGATTTTGATATTGTTTTTTTTGGTGTCACTATCAACAAATGCCCTTACGAAAATCCTGAAGGGCTTGACGCCGATAAAGGGGGTTGTATTGATACTTTGGAAGGATTAAAAACGATCATAGAGTCAAGCGATATACAAGATGGTATTCAAAATAGTCTATTAAGTAAAGTGGAGAATGTCGAAAAAGAATTCGATAAGGGAAATATTAAGGCTGGAATAAACAAATTTGAGGCTGCAATTAATGAGATAGAATCACAAAAAGGCAAAAAGATTTCAGAGGATCTTGCTGAACTACTAATAAGTTACACTGAAAATGTAATAACGTTCTACGAAGGTTTCTAATTTCTTTTTTTATTTTTCTTAATAAAATAGGCTAAGAGGACTAAACCTATTATAGCTACAAAGATTCCAAGATACACGAAAGAGACAGATTGCTGAGAAGGTGCTGTGGTAGATGGAAGCGTTGTAGTCGGTGCTGGTACGGCAGGTTTAGGTGTTGTACTCAGGGGAGAAGTAGCAGGGGAAGGAGTAATTTTATTTAACTCTACAGATATGTTCTTACTCTCTCCAGGAGACAATTCAATAGTTTCATTATAATTTTCGTAGTTTTCTTTTTCTAGCCTTATATTGTACTCTCCTTTTCTCAACTCTATGCTTAACGGTGTTGTCCCTTTGTAACTATCGTTTATATAAACTGAAGCACTTGGATTGGATTCTATCAAGAGAATTGCTTTTTTTTCTCCAAAACAGTAGATATAACCATCATAAGATCCGATATAGACTTTACCGTCAACTATTGTGGGAGACGAGCGTACTTCATCACCAGTTTCATATCTCCATATCAATTTCCCTGTGTCTGCGTTGAGACAGTAAATGTAATTGTCCCAAGATCCAATATAGAGTTTACCATCCGTTACAGCGGGCGATGATGTTACTCCCCCGCCAGTTTCATACTTCCATATCAGTTTTCCTGTCTCTGCATCGAGACAGTAGATATGGCTATCATGAGATCCAACATAGAGTTTGTCATTTACTATCGCAGGAGACGATCCCACATAATCAGTTTCATATCTCCATATCAATTTTCCCGTCTCTGCATTAACACAGTAGATATGCTTATCATAAGATCCAACATATAGTTTATCATTTACTATAGAGGGAGATGATCCTACCCAGTATCCAGTTTTATATCTCCATAACAACTCTCCCGTATCTGCGTTGAGACAATAGACGTAGTAGTCATAGGATCCAATATAGAGTTTACCATCAGCTACCGCAGGAGACGAGCTTACGTAACTACCCGTTCTATATTTCCATATTATTTTCCCTGTGTCTGCATCGAGACAATAGACATATTTATCGTAGGATCCAGCATAGACCTTACCGTCAACAATTGTGGGAGATGAGCCCACATAACCACCAGTTTTACATCTCCATGCCAATTCTCCTGTGTCTGCATCGAGACAGTAGATATAATTATCCCTAGAGCCAACATAGATGTTACCATTGACTATAGCAGGAGAAGAACCTATCCAAGCGCCAGTTCCATATTTCCATATCAACTCTCCCGTCTCTACATTGAGGCAGTAGATATACTTATCATGAGATCCAACATAAACTTTACTACCAACTATTGTCGGAGAGGAGTATATTTTATCATCGGTTTTATATTTCCATGACATTTCTATCTCATCTGGCATTTCACTATCGGTATATCCCGTATGTTGAGGATCGTGACGAAACATCGGCCAATCGTTATTATTAGTAGCATTTAAGCTAACTATAGTTATGAAAAGAATTAAAAATAAGAATCCCATGACTTTTTTCTTCATTTTATCACTACATTATCTTATATATAGGCATATTTAAACTTTTTTTAACTAATAATTTTAGTAAGAATCGATTTTTAACTCTTCAGTTAATAATCTATTTCTAATTAAGGAAAACGGCAAGTTAAATGTCGAAACAAAAGCTTTTTAAAGAAGAGTTATTTATGATATATAAAAATTCGGAATAAGAATTAGGGTATACAAAATTGGGCATATGGTGTCATTATAAAGATGGAATATAGAAATCAAGTCTTAATTGACGTGAGGATGATAAGAGGACTGATTTTGGTAGAGGGTGAGATAGGTAATGAAATGCGAACATGAAAAATGTCTTCCTCAGGAAAGAGTTTGGTCGCCTACAAAAGAGGGATACTCCGCAACAACAAGAAAACTCTACTACTGTGTGAAGTGCGGTCTAATAAATATAACAGAAGGAAAAAAGGCAAAACCTCTTGGATATTTTCAGAATTGCTTGGCTCAACTATCAAAAATCCTTGAAAAAGGAAGGAAACCTAAGATTACTCAATCACAGATCAGGCTTATAATGAAAGAGTTGGAAAAGAATAACATTTCAGATGATTTTGTGTATTCATATGAAGATCAGAAAGAAATTTTTATTAATGCAGTGCAAAAGTATAAGTGTATCAGAAGAAACTTGATAAAGAAAGTATTATAGGAGATATTATGTCCCATTACAGAGATCTGCAAATATCCTTTGTTTTTGTTATCTTAACTATCATTTCAGTTTATTACAATATAGAGAAGATAAGAACTGTACTTGGATTATTGTTTATCCTTTTCTTTCCCGGATATTCACTTATAGCTGCATTGTTTCCAAGAAAGGAAGATATTGAAGGAATAGAAAGATTGGCTCTCTCGTTTGGATTGTCCATAGCTGTGGTACCTCTGATAGGGCTGGGATTGAATTATACTCAGTGGGGAATAAGACTCAATCCTATCTTAATAAGCATTTCACTGTTTACGATACTCTGTATTACTGCCGCTTTCCTTAGAAGAGTGAGGCTTCCTGAAGATGAAAGATTCTTTGTTGAACTACCTGAAACTGAAATTTTTTCAGGCTCAAGGATTGATAAGATCCTCTCTGCACTCCTTATCATCTCCATTATTGCAGCTCTGGTAACATTAGTTTATGTCATTGTGACACCCAAAGTAGGAGAAAAGTTCACAGAGTTCTATATTCTCGGATTAGAAGGAAAAGCTGCTGATTATCCTACTGAGTATGTGCTCGGCGAATCGAAGGAGGTCATTATGGGTGTCGTTAATCATGAGTACGAAGATGTCGAGTATACATTCAAGTTAAAACTACAGGACAATATTCTCTATGAGGAAAGTTTTAAGTTAAATAATGAGGAAAAACTTGAGAAAAAAATCGAAATAAAACCAGACACGACAGGAGAAAACATGAAGCTGCAGTTTCTTCTGTTTAAAAATGGTGAACAGTACAGAGACCTGCATCTGTGGATAAATGTCGAATCTCAGGAAAAGTAGTGGAAACATAAAACTTATAAGGAACATATAACAAATTATAGATTGATAACATGACTACAACTATCAAATTGGAGAAGGAAACCAAGGAGAAACTGGAACGTTTTGGGCATAAAGGAGAATCTTACGATGAGATAATAGAGAGATTGATAGATTACTTTGAAGAACTCAATATGGAGGAATTGATAGAGGCTAGATGGGAGAGATTACAGAGAGAGAAGAAACACTATATCTCTCTGGAAGATGTTTAAATGCGAGTAAGTATCCATCCCCGGGTGAAGAAATATCTTGATGAAAGCGGGGAGAAAGAGAGACTCAAAGAACATTTGATAGAGCTTGCAAAGGATCCTTATACTCCTCGAAGCAGTGCCGATATTAAAAAGATGAAGGGCAAAAAACACGAATTATACAGATTGAGAATCGGAGAGCACCGATTCGAATATTTTGTTGAGGAAGGAACCGTTTGGATCGAAAGAGCGTTTAAGAGAGGAAGAGGATATCGCTAGAGTAATATTTAGAGGGATTGAAAGATGGGAGTATCCAATTGATGCTATAAGGAAAGTTAAAATAGCCATAGATTTATGGATAGAGACTGCAAAGAAGGAAATTCCTAAACCTTTTGGAAAGGAAATCGAAATAAAACCAGACACAACAGGAGAAAACATGAAGCTGCAGTTCCTTCTGTTTAAAAACGATGAACAGTATAGAGATCTGCATCTGTGGATAAATGTGAGTGAGTAAGAAAAGTAATAAAAAGATCAGAAGTATAGTGAGTTAATATGAGCATAGAAACTGAAGTTAGAGATATAAAGCAACATCTAATTGAGATCTCGAAAAAGATAGATGAGTTAATGTATGAAAGAGATATCACAGCAATGATGAAACTTTCAGAGGAATCATTATCGGGGTTCTTTGAGGAGGAGCCAGATATTTATAAGATGGCAGATTTGAAGGTCAGATACAAATGAAAGGAAAAATAGTCCTCGTTCCTTTTCCGTTCACTGATTTAACGGCAACAAAGCTAAGACCGACTTTAGTGATTTATGAAGGTGAGAAAGATGCTATCGTTGCATTTATATCCTCAAAAATTCCATCTGAACTTTCTGACATAGATGTTTTGATAACAAAAGACCACTTAGGTTTTAAAAAAACTGGATTGAAACTGAATTCCGTCATAAAGCTTGATAAAATTGCAACCGTGCTAAAGGATTTAATTGTAGGTGAGCTTGGAGAACTTGATGAAGAAATGAGGCAAGAAGTGAATCGAAAATTGAAAAAAATGTTGAAGATCTAAATGATGAATATCCTGTTCACTTTTGTCTTTGATCTGAAAATTATAAAAAATCATCTTCTATAAAAACCAGAAACTCCTGAGTTGTGTATCTTATTGAGATGCGTATCATCGAGTAAGTTTTCAATATCCGGAAAACCACGCACAGAAGGAGAAACTGTGATATTTAGGCGTAGGAGGATAGGAGAAGATGAACAGAGAGGAAATATATCAAAAGCTCAAAGATAATCCAAAAAATGTTAGATTTGAGGAGCTTTGTAGAGCAGCAGAGTTATTTGGCTTTGAGTTTAGGGGTGGTAAAGGTAGCCACAGAATATTTGTTAAGGAGGGCGTAAGAGAGATGTTAAACTTTCAAGAAGTTAAAGGTAAAGCAAAACCTTATCAAGTTAGGCAGTTTATAAAGATCATTGAGAGATATAATTTATTGGAGGAGTAGAAATGGCCGATAGATATACAATAGAGATTTTTTATAGTGAAGATGATAGAGGATATATTGCTGTAGTCCCGGAGCTTCCTGGCTGTTCAGCTTTTGGAGAGAGTGAAGAAGATGCAATAAGGGAAGTTAAAATAGCCATAGATTTATGGATAGAGACTGCAAAGAAGGAAAATCGGGAAATTCCTAAACCCTTTGAGAAGGAAGTCCTGAAGTCACTCGTGGATAAAATAGCTGGTGGAGTATAGTACGGTAGAAGTAAACTAACGTAAGATCATGCAGTGTGTTGGTCCTGAAAAACCATATAGAGAAGGAAGAACTGAATGTAAGTGGTGAGAGATATGGAATTGAAGTTTGATAGGGAAAAAAATCTACAGGAAAGACTGAAATTCGTTCATTATTATGCTGATTGGGTTAAGAGAGTGTCAAATGAGGTATGGAGTAAGCAACAGGCTGAGTTAATTGATAGTTTTATACTGAACGCAGGTAACTTCAAAATGACTCGGAAAAAATACCTCAAAATGATGAAACAAAAATGAAAAATACTTGACAGTATCATCTTCTATAATCTGATCCGAATCATTTCTTGTAAAAAGCAGAAACTCCCGAGTTGTATATCTTAACAAGGAGGGATTCTCGAGGCAGAGGAATGAAATCTTTTTATAGATGTTGAAAGAGAATACAATTACCCAAGTGAGCTAATGAAAAAACATATTATTAAAAATTAGTAATGGTGAATAAAATGAGTACGGTAATTGAAATAAGTAAAAAACTTGGAATTTCGAAAAAAGAATTAATCTTGAAAGGAATCATTTCTTTTATTGAGAAGGAAATAAGATTAGCAGAAGGAGAAATTGCCGACCTCAGAGAAAAGTATGATGTTTCAGCAAGGGACGAACTCTACGAAAAGATTAAAACGAAAAACATAGAAAGTCATCCTGCCTGGGAGGATTACATTACCTGGAAGAACAAAGAAAAATACATTGATGAGCTAAGAGAATATTTTGGATCAATGCGGTGATTTATTGACTCTTCTTGAACTATACTTAAAGCTTAAAAGTAAAGCAGAAAGCTATCCCGAAATTGTGGAATACACGAAGTTAATGAGGCATTAAAAGAAGGAGCAGTCTTATCGAAAGAACGTGAGGAAAAATCATTTTCTATAAAAACCAGAAACTCCCGAGTTGTATATTTTATTGAGATCCGTAAGATTGAAAAAGAGAATACAATTACTCAAGTGAGCTAATGAAAAAACATATAAATATGGAAAACAATACTCTAAATATGGAAGCACACGAATACCTGCTGAAACATTCACAAAAATGGTCAGAAAAATATCCGGGGAAGTATATTGCGGTAGTTGGGAGTGAGCTAGTGGCCATAGGTAATAGTGAGATTGAGGTGTTTAAAAAAGCAAAGGAAAAGTATCCGGATAAAGAAGTATCTATCACTTATTTGCCGAGAGAAGAAGAGTTAATGACACTGTTATGAAGTTCCCATACATTCAGTTCCAAAAGAAATTTTCACCAATTGTTCCCATCAGACTCAGGCACAAAAACAAAGAATGGACGGAGTTCAAAGCATATATTGATTCCGGAGCAAGTTACAGCATATTTCGTGCTGAAATTACAGATATTCTGGGGCTGAGATGTATGCAGTACCTAGAAAAATTAGTAAAGGTGAGGGAATGAGAAGGAAGGAAGAGCTTGAAAAAGAGCTTAAAAGGATTGTTGAAAAATTGAAGGGGGATAAAAGTATCAGGTTTATTTTACTCTTCGGTTCTCTGGCAAGAGGGGATCTTGGTGCAGGTGATATTGATCTGATAGTAGTAAAAAACACAGATAAAAGATTTTTAGACAGGCTTGATGAGTTTTACGAGAATGCCGATATGGCAATAGATGTCCTTGTTTATACTCCCGAAGAGTTTGAAAAGATGAAGAACAGGAGCTTTGTTAAAAAGGCGAGTGAAGAAGGTGTGATTTTATATGAAGCCTGATCCATTGAAGGAAGGGAAAAGGTGGCTTTTGCAGGCTGAACAAGATTTAAAAGATGCAGAATATAGTTTTGATGGTAAAAGGTTTCATCTAGCTTGCTTTTTATCTCAACATGCCGCAGAAAAAGCATTGAAAGCATTTTTGTATGTGAAGAGAAAGTATTTGGCCATTTTGTTGCAGAACCTTGTAGGACGCAGTAGCTCACGATAAAAATCTCACGAACAGAAGGAATAGACAGCCTCGAAGTAATGTTGGATTATGCTGTGATATGTCCTCAACAGTACGTTACCGCATGGATCTCATTGAAGTGATATAAATGGGAAAATATTATAAACATCATTAAAGAGCAGTAATAGTGAGTTGATCAAAATGACTACTATCTCTATAGATAAAAAAACCAAAAAGATGCTGGAGGCGTTCTCTGGAAGAGATTATAAAGAAAAATTTGACAATATGATAAGAGAGAGTATAAGGGCCAAGATAAAAGAGTGCAACGAGCTAATTGCTAATTTTGAAGCAAAATACAGAGTAGAGTTTGAGGAATTCGAAAAGTTATGGAATGAAGGGAAAATAGAGGATAAACACGCTCATGAAATTGAAAAAGACTTTATAGAATGGGAAGCTCTTGAAATGGAGAAAGATGAATGGCTTCGATTTTTGAGGGAAGATCTCAATGGCAATGATTGAAAAAAGAGAAAAATTCAAAGAGAAAATTGAAACCACAAAAGACCAATACTTCCCTAATGGAACACTGGAGGTATTGAATGAGAGAGTGAACTTCCTGAAAATAAGAATATCTTTTAGAGAGAAATTGTTTATGGATATTTACTACAACTCAGTAAACAATCGAACAGATTATGCATTGATTAAAGATAGAAAAAGAATATTTGGCTATGACAATGTAGGAGAATGGCATATTCACCCTTTCGAGAGCCCTGGGGAGCATAGAAAATGTGATGAGCCCACAGTTGAGGAAATCTTCGAGAGGGGCAAGAAGGTGATAGAGGAACTGTAATACCTGAGAGAGTGCGTTGTTGAAAATAAATCGGAGGGATCTCATTTTTAAATTGGTGGACACATTATCAATTACAACAGAGATGTGTGCATACTATTCGTGTGCCCCAATGATTGCACATTGTTACTAAAGTAGAGGTGTAACGGTATGCTATTCGAGGTAAAACCCAGAAACTCCCGAGTTATATATTTTATTGAGATGCGTATCATTAAGTAAGTTTTCTATATCTGGAAAATCTGTTTCAGCTTCCTTTGATAAGTACAGATAATTTCTGATATTAGTGAGAAGTGTGTCCAGATCGTATTCATTACAGTAGAGTGAGATCCCTTCCTTTGGAGAGTAGGATTTTATTTCTTTCGGTGTAGACGAGTACGAGATTCCTTTCAAGTCAAAAACATGAGAAAGTTCCGGGATCTCTGATGCCATTATCACAGAAGATTGCCATGCTTCTATACGGTCGATTACCGCCTGGTAGTTCTCGTTGCAGTAGAGAATAAGTGGAATCTTGTATTCCCTTGCCCATTTTACTCCCTGATCATTGTTTACCGCATCAACTATGATGACTGTATCTGGTCTTTCCCAGAACGTCTCTATAATCTTGAGAGATGTGAAAGTTCTGTCTCTCTCGTTCAATCTAATAAAATTATTGTCGAGTTTTTTTCCAACATAGTAAACTGTATCCGAAGATGGATTACCTGTTATCGGGATATCAAAACAAAGAGAAACTATCTGAAGCAACTTGAAATCAATGCTGCCAGTATTAAACATCTGGTTTTGGAAACTTACATCTTTGTTTGAGATGGCTTCAAATTTCACTTCATGAAGTTTGATCTTTGAGTATGAAAAAATCTCGTCATCACAATGAGATCTTGCCCATTCGAGACTCTGGAAATCTTCATCCGAAACAAAAACAGTGTACTCAAAGTCGTACGAAAGAGAGTAGATCAAAGAAATACCAAGAATTGCACAAATTACACTGATTGCAAACGTTTTCCTTTTAATTTTTTTAACAATCCACAAGATAAAAATCCCTGCTAAGATTGCCAGAGGGATTGCAAGATAAACTATGAATCTGTGAGGTACAAAATTAAAACCTATCCTATATGCTTGGGTCAGTAAGAAAAGAGGAAACAGTAAAAGAAGTATTAGTCCTTTATCTTTGAGTTTAAATGAAAGCGCAACTCCCAACAATCCAAAAACTAAAGTAGGTAAAAGAAGATCGTAAACTCTAGCTGGCATCGTAATGTCGCTTCCGTATGTAAATGATGAGAAATACTCCTTTATTATTTCATACAAAGGAATATAGTTCTCCTTAAATATTGGGAGCGTCTCTAAGGGTATAACGAAAATTAATAATAAAAAGATCACGCCAATCACGACAGTAGCTATTGAAACGATATAGTGTTTTCTTAATGCAAATCCAACTGGCACGATAATGATAGAAAGCAGTATTGCAACTCCACACGTTAAATTATGTGTATAAAACATTCCTACAAAAAATAAAAGAATCATGAGAAGATAACGTAACTCGAATTTTTCGATTATTTTCCAGAGATAAAGAGAATACAAGACAAAAAAAGAGATAGCTAGATTTTCAGCTATTAGCTGTGAGTGTCTCACAAATATTATAGGAGTAATTGCAACAAAGAAAGAAGAGAGTATCCCAACTTCTAGATTATAAAGTTTATATCCAGCGAGAAAAACTGCAAGAATGAAGATTAAATTGAGAATAGGAGCGAAATAGAAAAAAAGAGGAATTACATCTATGCCAGAGATCATTGAAACTTCGCTAATAAAAAGATGAAGTCCAGGATGAAGCCCAGGAATAAAGCTTCCAGAGCTAATGATTTTATTTGATGTATCCATATGCTCATACACATCGCTGCAAGGGAGGCTTTGAAATCCTCCCGCGATGTTGTATTTTAGTATCAAACTTAAAATTAAAATCAAAAGGAGGCAAAACCATTTTTTCATACTGCTCAATTATAATAAATTCTTATAAATTTTTCGGTAAGGTGATCTCTTGAGTATCTTTGCTGTGATTCCAGCATACAACACTGAAAAAACTATAGGAAATATAATAAAAAGAACAAAAAAATACGTGGATAGAGTTATCGTTGTAGACGACGGAAGTTCTGATAACACGTATCAAGAGGCAAAAAAAGCAGGAGCTGATTATATTTTGAGACATAGTATAAATAGAGGAGTAGGTGCTGCGACAAAAACTGGAACGATAGTAGCTTTGAAGAATGATGCTGGGATTGTAATAACTCTCGATAGTGATCTTCAGCATGATCCGGAAAATATTCTAAGATTCATAGAATGTCTCAAAGAAAAAAATACAGATATAGTGATCGGCTCCCGTTTTCTCGGTGATAATAAAGAGATGCCGTTAATAAAAAAGATCGGTAACAGTGGTTTAAACTTCCTAGCAGGATTACTATTTGGGATAAAATCTACGGATACACAATCAGGATTTAGAGCTTATGATAGAAAAGCTCTTGAAAAAATTAATTTTGAACTAGACAGCTATGCTATCTGCACAGAGATACTCAAAGAGGCAAAAAAACACAATCTCAGAGTTGAAGAGATACCAATCGACGCGATATATCCAGAAGAATTATCGGGGACTACCATAACAGCAGGTTTTAAAATCATGATTGACATGTTATTAAGAAAGGTGACAAGATGATCGAACAAATTTTTGGAGGGATCGTACTTTTTGTTATTACTATTTATCTTCTTAACTATATCAAAAAAGGAGGATTAGACTTTATAACATTTTTCTTTTTGATAGTTTTATTAAGTTTGTGGGTTATTGTTTTAGTACCTGCATACTTAGATCCTCTCTTTATCAAGATCGGTTTTTACCGTCCATTTGATGTTCTGATAGCTATAATTGCAACATCTTCTCTCGTATTAACGTTGAGACTATACATCTCGATAAAAAAGATGGATAAAAATATCACTAAAATTGTACGAAATGAAGCAATAAAAGAAATGAAAAAAGATAAAAAAGATAAATAGAAGCTGATTAAATATGTTAGAGATCGTAGTTCACGAAATAAGAGGAAAATGTCCAGTTTACAAAAAAGGAGATAAAATAGTGATAGATGATCCGGAAATAATTTTGGATAAAACGAATGCTTTATGCACGCATGCATTATCAACATTACTCCATTATGTTCTTATACTGGAGCATGACTGGTGTCCAGTGGAACTTGGATTAACAACACCAGAGGATCCGGATCATGCATATATGCAATGTGTTGATCCTGGAAAACCATATACAGAAGGAGGAACTGTAATATTTAAGTGTAGAAAAATAACAAAGGAGGAATAAATATGGAAACGAAAAAGATATTGGTGACTGGTGGAGCCGGATTTATAGGAACAAATTTATACAAAGAACTAGAAAAAAGAGGTCATAATGTTATTGCTTGTGATCTCTATAATACAGAAAGGGAAAATTATGTTAGGTGTGATGTGAGGGAATATCGACAACTAGAGCGTCTATTTAAAGAAGATAATTTTGACTATGTTTACCATTTGGCAGCAGAGTACGGTCGCTGGAATGGTGAAGATTACTATGAAAATCTGTGGCAAACAAACGTTATCGGAACGAAGCATATAATTCGCCTGCAGGAAAAACTGAAGTTTAGAATGATATTTTTCAGCAGTGCAGAGGTATACGGAGATTATGATAGAGTCATGTCAGAAGATGTTATGATTAACAACCCTATAAAGGATACATACCAGATGAATGATTATGCAATAACCAAATGGGCAGGAGAGTTAATGTGCATAAACTCTGCAAAGATGTTTGGAACAGAGACTGTCAGGGTAAGACCAGTAAACTGTTACGGTCCTCACGAGCATTATACGCCTTATAGAGGCTTTGTTCCAAAATTTATTTATTACGCATTGAATAAAAAGCCCTACACTGTTTATAAAGGTCACAAAAGGATTATAGACTATGTTGAGGATACATGTCGTAGTTTTACAAATATTGTGGATAACTTTATTCCTGGAGAAGTCTACAATGTTGGCGGCAAGGAAGAGTGGGAGAGAGATATAAAAGAAATTTCAGATATTGTTTTGCATTGTTTAGGAATGGACGATTCTTTAGTTACTTATAAAGAAGCTGAACCCTTCACTACAAAAAGAAAAAAAATAGATTTTTCCAGGGCCATAAAGGATTTGAAACATGATCCAAAAGTTTCACCTGAGGAAGGGATACCAAAAACAGTAGAATGGATGAAAGACTACTACAGGATAGGCGATTGAAATGAAAGAATTTTTTGACCTATACGAAGATAAAAAGATACTAATTACAGGCGGTGCAGGCTGTATTGGCAGCAATCTTTCTAAAAAATTTTCAGAGCTTAATGTAAAAAAAGTAATAATCTTGGATGATCTATCGTCTGCATACGAATGGAATATTCCAAAAGCAGAGAACATTAAATTCGTAAAGGGAAGCATTCTCGATGATGAGATGTTAAAACGTGTTTTTAAAGAGAGGCCAGATTATGTCTTCCATTTGGCTGCTCATTTTGCAAACCAGAGTTCAGTGGACAGCCCCGAGAAAGATCTAATGGTCAATGGTATGGGGATTTTAAAAGTATTACAATATGCACATCTTGCAAAAGTAAAAAGATTTGTCTATTCTTCCTCTGGATGTGGTGTTTACGGACTGGACTCAAAAATACCATTTAAGGAACATGATATCTCAATTAGTCTGCACACACCATATCAGGTAACAAAGTTGCTCGGAGAATTGTACACAAACTACTTTCGTAACTTATACGATCTTCCTACCGTTAACGCAAGATTTTTCAATGTTTACGGCCCGGGAGAAGTACCAGGAAAATACAGGAATGTTATTCCAAACTTTTTTTACTGGGCTATGAATGGGAAAGCATTACCTATTACTGGCGATGGAACAGAGACAAGGGATTGGACATACGTAGACGATATAATAAATAGTTTATTGGTAATGGGTATAAGAAAAGAGGCAGTTGGAGAAGCTATCAATATTGGCTCTGGTGAAGAACATAGGGTTATAGATTTAGCAAATATGGTGAATGAACTTACAGATAACAAAGCAGGAATCAAATATACAGAAAGAAGAAACTGGGATGTCAAAAAAAAGCTTTTATCATCTATCGACAAGGCAAAAAAGTTATTAGGTTACAAGCCGCAAACTAAATTTGAGGATGGATTAAAAAAAGTACATGAATGGTTTGTAGAAAACTGGAAAGATATAGAAAAGAGTGCAGAGTTCTGATAGTGATAAGAATGAGTTTAAAAAAAATTAAGAAAGACGAAATAGAAGAATATTTTACCAATATGAGAAGATGTACAAAATGCATTTTGCCAGAAACATTTCCAGGAATAAAATTTGATAAAAATGGTGTTTGTAATTATTGTAGAGATTACGAACCTATGAAGGTTTTTGGAGAAAAGGAATTTGAAAAATTATTGTCTCAATATAGAAATAAAGGAGAAAAATATGACTGCATCGTTCCAATAAGCGGTGGAAGGGATAGTTCCTTCGTGCTCCATCAAATGGTAAAAAAATATGAAATGAGAGTTCTTACTCTAACAGTTGATAGCGGTGCTATTTTACCTGAAGGCTATAGAAACATAAAAAGGATTACAGAAGTTTTAAATGTGGATCATGTCTGGATTAGAGACGAAAAAAAGATTGAAATTGCCAAGCAAAACGTCAAAATAAAGTTTCAAGGATGGCTCAAAAATCCTTCAATCAATACAATTGTTCCCGTGCTCAACAGTGGGGATAAAACGATGAATCTCCAGATGGCTAAATATGCAAAAGAAAATGAAATTCCATTAATTCTCGGAGGAAATATTATAGGAAACAGCACGATTGAACAGGATCATTGGAAGACAGGATTTTTAGGAGTATTTCCTGATGAACATGGAGTATATTCAATGCCAGATAAAATCAAGGTATCGTTTCTATTTATCCTCGAATATCTTAAAAATTCCTATAACTTTCGTGTTCCTATTTTGAAGGAATATATGGAAGGAGCGAGTGTTTATTTTTTCGAATCTTTACTTAAACCAAAGGGTGTTAAATCACTTGGTTTTTACGATTACATTTATTGGAACGAAAAAGAGATTTTGCCGACAATATATAACGAATTAGATTGGAAGGGAGCATCTGATGCTACAACCACATGGAGAATAGATGATGCGGCTTATCCGTTGATGGACTACCTATATTACAAACTAGTAGGTTTTACAGAGCATGATGAAATGTACAGCAAGATGATTCGTGAGGGCCAAATTTCGAGAGGTAAAGCATTGAAAAGATGTCTGGCAGATCATGAGTCCAGGTGGATACATGGATCCAGACTGTTGGGTATTCTTGAAGAATTGGAAGTCACCAAAGAGCAAGTAGATGAAGCTTTGGAAAAATACAGAAAGAAAATTTTTAAGAAATATTACGGAGTAGTAGAGTAGCACAAATTCTCTTAAGGAGAAAATGAAATGAGAATATTAATAGTACAAGATACGGACTGGATCAGACGAAATCCAATTCAACAAACTCATTTGGCGGAGCGATTAGCTTTGAGAGGACATGAAATCAGGGTCATCGATTACGAGATCCTGTGGCGGGAAGAAGGAAAAAAAGAGTTATTTTCAAAAAGGCAGGTTTTTCATGTCTCAAGAATTTTTAAAGAAGCTAATATTAAAGTCATTCGCCCGGGGATATTAAAGATACCTGTTTTGGACTATGTTTCAATGCTGTTTACATACAGAAAAGAAATAAATCGTCAAATCAAAGAATTCAGTCCGGATATAATCCTTGGAAATGATATCCTTACTACATATTTAGCTTACAGACAGGGCAAAAAAAACAATATTCCCCTAATTTATTACGCTATTGAAGTTGAACATAAATTTATACCATTTAGATTTCTTCACCCTCTTGGAAAAGTAATAGAGAGTAAAAATATAAAAATGGCTGATTTTGTTCTTGCCATTAATAAGAAATTATCGGATTATACAATTAAAATGGGAGCGAATCCCAATAAAACCCACGTTATTAGGGCAGGCGTCGACACAAAAAGTCACGATCCGAAAATGAACGGTAAAGAGATCAGAGAAAAATACGGATTTAAAAAAGATGATAAAATTTTATTTTTTGTTGGGTGGCTGTACCATTTCTCGGGATTGAAAGAAGTTGCAATAGAACTTTCCAAATTAGATGATGAAAACATCAAACTTCTAATCGTTGGAGACGGAGATGCCTACAAAGATTTACAAAAGATAAGAGAACAATACGGAGTTCAAGATAAAATGATCATGACAGGAAGGCAACCATTCAAAAATATCCCTAAATTCATAGCCTCATCGGATATATGCATTCTTCCAGCTTACAATAACAAGATCATGAGAGATATTGTCCCGATAAAAATGTATGATTACATGGCAATGGGAAAACCAGTAATTGCAACGAAACTACCAGGTATAATGAAAGAGTTCGGATACGATAATGGAATCATATATGTAGACAAACCAGAAGATGTTTTAAAGAAAGCAATCGAGTTAATAGAAAATGATAGCATTGAAAAAGAAGGAAAAAAAGCAAGAAAATTTGTTGAAAAATATGACTGGGATAAAATCACGGATGAGTTTGAAGAGATTTTGAAGGAAGTAGTTCGGAGGGATAGAAATAAATAAAGTGTTCAGATTTAATCAAATGCAAATAAACAACCCTTTTCAAATGACTGACTGCGAAATCAAGAATTTTCTCAAGTAGTGTTAGGTTAGCCATACAACTCGTAATGTGTAGATGTCATTCGTGGATTAGAACGAGCAAAGATTTTATATATTGCTACCCTATAATTAGAACGTATGGTACTAAAAAGAGAACAATTTAACCTGGAACGAATCGCGACAAAGAATACGATAAAGGTATTAAGGTTTTTAACTACAAAACCATATCTCTCTTTCGGATTGACAGAACTATCGGAAGATCTAAAAATATCAAAATCAAATATTCTAAGAATTTTGCCGGTATTGCGTGAAGGTAATTTAATCATCGAGCAAAAATCAGGAAAGAAAAAGCTATTTAGAATAAATTCAGAGAGGAGCATAATAAAAATCTTATGGAGTTTGTTTATGTCTGAAAGGAGGTATAATCTGCCAACAAACTTCAAAAATGTCGTCGATCTCTTCTATGAACAGGTAAAGAACGATATCGAATTGTTCATCCTCTTTGGGAGCGTTGCGCAAGGCCTGGCAACCGAAAAGAGCGATGTAGATATTTGTGTGGTTGGTGGAAAGGAGATAAATGCCAGGAGATTTGATTTCTTACCCCATCGCTTTGAGATTCATAATTACTCGTGGGAAGATGTCAAAGATCTAAATGACTTCGTTATCTTAGATGCATTGTTAAAAGGGGTCGTGTATAAGGGAGATGTTTTTGAGATAGTTGCCAATTTGAAATCATTTCCAAAATCTTATCTGATTTATCGTCTCGAAAAAGCAAAAGAATTTTTTAAGAAGGCAGAATTACTGGAAAATGAGGCGAATGAATATTATAAAGGTATCGCAAAGATAACATTGGGAGAGGTCGAATCTTTGCTACACAGGAAATCAACGATTCCAAAGCAAGAGATAGTATTTGAAGATATAAATATAGAAGCAAAAATAAAGATACTCGAGGAAGAGATTGTACGTGAAGGTGAGAGGATATGGCTGATTTAGACTTGGAAAGGGCAAAAAATTTGTTGAGAAATATGACTGGAACAAAATCACAGACGAGTTTGAGAGGGCATTGGAGGAAATCATGAATGTCAGAGGTGTTGAATGATGAGGGTGCTTATAACAGGTGGTTCTGGATTTATAGGAACTAATCTTGTTTCGTTCTATTTGAAACGTGGCGTAGAATTGTGTAACATTGATATTACCCCTCCGCGAAATAAAGAGCATAAAGGATTTTGGAAACAAGTTGATATTATGGATTTGGAACGCCTACAGGAGGAAATTTACAAATTCTCTCCAACGCATATTTTTCACCTTGCTGCACGCACAGGGGAAGGCAAAGATATAAGTGAATTTAGTGCCAATTTCAAAGGAGTTGAAAACCTAATTACTGCATGCAAGGAATTGCCCGATCTACAAAGAATTATCTTTACATCGAGCATGCTCGTTTGTAGAGAAGGATATTTGCCGAAAAATGATGAAGACTACTGTCCTCCTAATTCATATGGTAAGAGCAAAGTTATGGGGGAAAAAGTAGTAAGACAGAAAGCAAAGGAATTGTCTTGCTCGTGGGTAATCGTTCGCCCTATTGGAATCTGGGGCCCCTGGTTTGATACACCGTACAAAGAATTTTTCTTGACTATATCAAAAGGGTTTTATGTTCATCCTGGAAAACGAGGAGCTGTTCAAATACTAGGCTTTGTCGGAAATACTATTCATCAATTACACAAACTTGCAACAGCCCCGTCTGAAAAGGTTTATGGTAAAGTGTTTTATCTCGGAGACCAGTCGCCACTAAATCTGCGAGATTGGGCAAACCTCATTCAGCAAGCTTTTGGAGCACGAAAGATACCAACCGTACCCGTCTGGGCACTAAAGATAGTAGCTAAGGCAGGAGACATAGCTAAATTCTTAGGCTGGAAGAATCCATTGCTTACGAGCTCTCGATTGAAAAACATGCTGATTGGTTTCATATATGATATAGACCCACTTGTGGCTGAGGAATTTCCATATACTTTAGAGAAAGGGGTACAAATAACAGTTGATTGGTTGCGTGAACATGAAGTAGGTGATCGGAAAGCAGGAGAAAAAGAAGTAGCAAAAGAAGAGGGGGGGTATTATTAATGAGGTATAACACAATCGAAGAAGAAATAGAAATTTTGAATGATTTATCGCCTTTCCAACTGCACTTCTATCTGAGACCCACATTTATTGATCGATTGAGTGTTCTAACTTTTAAAAGCTACTTATTTAATAAAATCGTTTCTAATTCTCCATTTACAAAACCGATTTATAAAATAATGGGTAGAGAACCTCGCAAGAAAATAGTAAAATTGGGAGATGAGTTTTGATATTTAGGTGTATATAATGAGGGTAACTATAGTACGTTCGCGAGCAATAGATCCTGCTGCAAATAAGTTAGCCAAATCACTATATAAGAGCGGATATGATGTAAGGCTATTGGTTTGGGACAGAAAAGGTAATCTAGAAGGCAAAGACGGCGAGGGATATAAAATTTGCAAATTCGATCTTAAAGCACCTTATGACAAATCTACTGTATTACTTTACCTTCCATTATGGTGGCTCTATGAGTTCTTCTTTCTTATAAAAGACAATCCTGATATAATACATGCATGCGACTTAGATACGCTTATTCCAGCAATTTTTGTTAAGACGATCAGAAAAGTTAATATTTGCTACACCATCTACGATTTTTATGCAGAGGATATCTCTGAGCAAATTCCAAGCATAGTTAAAAATTGTCTCGTCGGTTTAGAAAAATTTTTGATACGATTTACTGATGTTTTGTTTTTAGTAGACAAATCCAGATACGAACAAGTTAAAGGAGCAAAAATAAATACTCTTGCATATATTTATAATTCTCCACCAGATTATTTTGATGTAAAACAAAAATCAAATGAGAAAAGAAATATAACCACATTGTTTTATGCAGGATTGATTCATAAATCAAGGGGATTAGAATATATGATAAGAGCTATAGAAGACTTGGACAATATTAAATTGATAATTGCAGGCGAAGGGCCAGATGAAAGTTTGATTGAAGACATTTCGATTGATACAAAAAAGAAAATCCAGTATATTGGACAGATATCATATAAAAATGTGATTAAAAAAACACTGAGTGCAGATATTCTTTTTGCTTTTTATGATCCTCAGATCCCCAACAATAAATATGCTAGCCCCAATAAATTATTTGAATCGATGATGTGTGGGAAACCAATAATTGTAAGTGACGGTAGCTCAATGGCTAACATTGTAAGGAGGGAAAATTGTGGCATTGTTGTTCCATATAGCGATATAGAGTCAATTAAAGAAACAATAGTCAAGCTTAAGGACGATCCAAAACTTCGTAATGAACTTGGTGAGAATGGAAGAAGAGCGTATGAAAGGGAATATAGCTGGAAAATAATGGAAAATAGGTTAATAAACGCATATAATAAAATAGCCACCAAAAATAATATAGAGAAAAATCAATAGGAGATGTATAGATTGAAAATACTTCAAATAATTCCATATTTTTTCCTTTCATGGTCTGATGGTGCCCCTGTTGAGTTAATTTATGAACTATCGAGGAGTTTAGTTCACCAAGGTCATGATGTGACTATATACACGACTGATGTGTTTAATAAGAACAAGTTAAATCACAAAAATAAAAATATTGTAAATATAGACGGCATCCAAGTCTACGAGTTCAGAAGTATAAGTAAATATCCTTTCTGTATCTCTCCAGGTATGATTCGAGCATTATCACAGACAATTCAGACTTTTGATGTTATTCATCTTCAAGAATACCGTACATTTCAAAATATAATTACTCATCATTATGCAAAAAAGTATTGTATTCCATACATTGTACAAGCACACGGTTCTTTACCAACATGGATGGGAAGAAAAAATCTCAACAGGATGTACGATGTAATCTTTGGATTTAGGATATTAAAAGATGCATCGAGAGTTATTGCCTTAACTTCGACAGAGGCAAGGCAATATGCAATGATGGGTATAGATTCGAATAAAATTGAAATCGTGCCAAATGGAATTGATTTTTCAGAATTTGAAGAACTCCCCAAAAAAGGAGCCTTTAGAAAGAGATATTCTATTAAGAGAGATGAAAAAATTATTTTGTATCTTGGCAGATTAGATAAAACCAAAGGTATTAATTTACTTGTAAAAGCATTTGCTGATTTGTATAAAGATTTGAACAATATTAGGTTGGTTTTGATTGGTCGAGATTATGGAGCTGAAACATATCTTAAAAATCTTATAAGCGTATCAAAAATCGATGATAAAGTGATATTTACTGGTTTTGTTAGTAAAAATGAAAAAATGGAAGCTTTTGTAGACTCAGAAGTTTTTGTTACGCCAAGCTTTTATGGTTTCCCCCATACCTTTTTAGAGACAATGGCATGTGGTACACCCTTAATTACTACAGATAAAGGGGATGAACTTAATTGGATTCACAACAAAGTTGGATATGTGGTTAAATATGACAAAGACCAGTTGCGAGATGCTATGTTTAAAATTTTGAGTGATAATGCGATGAGGAAGAGATTTGGTGAAGAATGTAGAATGTTAGTAAAAGAGAAATTCGATTGGCCAGTTATTGTCAAACAATTTGAGCAAGTATACAAAAATGCGATAGATGAAACTCATGATGATTACACAAACAAGACGTATAGCATGAGTAGAGGTGAGTTTGGTTGAGAATAATATTCTGTACACCTGGAAGTATCGACTACGCAGACTATAAGGGGAATAACTTACTAGGTATAGAGTCTCAAGTTTTTGGATTAGCCAAAGAGCTAACAAAAAGAGGGCATGAAATATACATTCTTCGCAGATGGCATGATAATGTTAAAGAAGAAACCATAGAAGGAATCCAAGTAATAAATGTGGACAGTCCAGACCTACCTGATTTATATATACAAAAAGTCCTGACAAAGATTTTATTTTCGAGATATGCAGTGAAAGAAATAAGACGGATCAGACCGGGTATTATAGTTTTAACGGATATCGCTTCTTCATTCTTTTTAAGTAAACTTAAAATTGCAAAAATTTATGTTACTCATAATCATCCCGGGGAATTATCTCCAGATACCTCGATTTTTATGAAATACCCTAAAAAACTCTTAGAGAGAAGAGTGTTTACTAATTGTGAAGTACTAGTTGCGCTTAATAACACGTTTGAAGAATATTTGGAGGCAAAGAGCTACAAAACAGTGGAGATACCAAATGGAGTAGAAATAGGACAATACAATCCAAATTATTTCGATAATAGATATATACTGTCTGGTGGCAGGCTTGTTAAAATAAAAGGCTTACAATATTTAATAAAGGCTTATTCTATGATAAACAAAAATCTACGAGAAAAGTATAAATTAGTAATAGTAGGCTATGGGCCAGAAAAGGAAAATCTTGAAAAATTAGTTATAGAACTTAGAATAAGGGATAGAGTCGATTTTATTCCGTGGCTTTCTAAAGATAAGTTTATAAAGAAAATTTCAAAATGTTCTATTTTTGTTTTACCTTCGTCATCTGAATGTATGCCCGTTAGTTTACTAGAGGCTATGGCTTCTGGTAAATCAGTAATTGCAAGCGATATTCCTGGACCACAGGATATAATAACACATGGTCATGATGGCTTTTTATTTGAAAAAGAAAATGCAAATGAATTAAAAAAATGCCTTGAACTATGTCTTTCTGATAGAGAATTAAGGAGAGAAATTGGTGAAAATGCAAGAAAAACGATTGAAAAGGATTATACATTTGAAAAAATTGCTGATAAATATTTGATTTTATGTTATAAGTTGTTGAAAGTATTATAGATAATGATTTGGGCCAAAATGTTAGATTAATGCTCTCAACTTATTGATATAAAATATTGTAATGTAAGAGGTGAAAAATTATGGCTCTTGACAGAAAGTTTGAGTTTATACGACCATGGATTGAGGGTAAAAGAGTTCTGGATTTGGGATGTGTAGACCATTCTGCCAGCATAGAACATACATCTGACTGGATGCATAAAAAATTAAGTAAATCAGCGAATTATCTCTTGGGAGTGGATATTTTAGATGATGAGATAAAAATTTTAAAGCAAAGAGGATATAATGTTCAAGTTGGAGATGTTCAGAATCTTACTCTTGATGAAAAATTTGATGTAATATTTGCTGGTGAAATAATTGAACACCTAACAAATTTTGAAGGTTTTTTTAATTCAATAATAAAAAATTTAGTTGATGGTGGAGTTGTTATATTAACAACGCCCAATGTATTTTCATTTAGCTATTTTTTATATGCGTTATTTAACAGACCGACTTGTCGAAAAGAACATACATGCTGGTTTGACTTCACAACTATCTCTAACCTTTTGTTGATGTTCAATTTTAAGTTAATTTCTGTTAAATTCATCAGATGTACTTCCTTTAGAGAGGTTCTTCTAAGCATAAAAAATCATTCTCTTAAAGATGTTATTGTGTCGATATTTTCATATTTGATCGAAAATTTTTTTCCTGAAAGAGTTGGTAGTGGAGATATGGTAATTATTGCAAAATATAAGGAGAATAAAAATGAAAAAAAATATAATGATAATCGGAAATTTTCATAGCGATCCAAGTTGTGAAGCATTTTTAAGGAAATTTTTGAAAGTCCTATACCCTTTATCAGATAGTATAGTATTAATCAGCGGCGATTTACCATTAGATTTTAGAGATAAAATTCAATGGACTAAAACGAGCGTTGCAGATAGTGGTAGTTCCATTCTATATAGGCTATTTAATTACACATTAAATCAGATTCGAGCAGCTGTTATTTTGGCAAAGCTTTTCAGGAGAGGTAAGTTAGATGTAGTTATATTTCTTGATCCTTCGCCTATTGTAATGCTTCTTTCAAAACTAGTAGGGATAGAGATAATACGCTATCAAGGAGGATCGTATTCAAAACAAACATTTCGCGATAAGAAAAATTTTAAACGACATTTATCAGCATTAATCTTCGAAAAAATTCCTTATATGCTTTCTGATCAAATCCTCATCGAGTCAAAAAGTTGCTTGGAGTGGCAAGATTTGGAAATATATAAAGATAAAGTGATGGTAGGAGCTTTATATGTTGATACCCATCTTTTTGTTTGCAATAAAGAGATAAAAAAACGTAGGGAAGGTATAGGATTTATTGGGGCTCTAAATGAAAATAAAGGGGCATATAATTTTGCTAAGGCGATTGCAATAATTAGAGATTATTTAGAAGAAAATAACATAGAGGTTATAATAGGGGGGGATGGTCCATTATTCAACTCTATTAGGGAGATAATTGGAAGGAGTGATTTATCAAAAAGAGTTAATTTTACGGGTTGGATTCCACATGAGCGTCTTCCTAATTATCTGAATGAGCTAAAATTATTAGTCTTACCTTTGTATTCAGAAGGACTTCCAAATACACTATTAGAAGTAATGGCATGTGGAACTCCTATTTTGGCTACACCAGTTGGAGGCATACCGGACGTGATAAAAGATAGCAAAACTGGATTTATCATGAAAGATAATTCGCCAGACTGCATTGCTAGGAATATTATTAGGGCTCTGGAATATCCCAAAATAGAAGATATTGTTAGAAATGCTCAAAAGGTAATATATAGGGATTATAGTTACGAGACTGCAATTAAAAGGTATAGTGAAATCTTGAGGAGATCGTTATGACTAAATTTAGGAATAGAATTTTAAAGGACTATATTCGTAGCTTTCGAAGCCTAATTAGTTTGATCAGAACTGTAAAAAACTGGTATGTGCCGCTATTCATGTACATTTTTCCATTTGGCGATGTAAATAGAGAAGTGACCGTTGAATGTCGGAATGGACTAAAATATATTCTTCGCCCTAAAAAATTAGGCGATTTAGTAATTTTCGTTGAGATAATTGGTAAAAACATCTATACTTCGCATTTTTCTATCGTAGGGACAATCGTGGACATAGGAGCACATATTGGTATATTTTCTGTATTAGCAGGAAAGACTGGAAATCACGTTTATGCTTATGAACCTTTTCCTTCTAACTTTAAACTTCTGAAAAAAAATATCGAGATAAACTCTCTTACGAATGTCAAAGCCTTTCAAAAGGCTGTTGGAAGTAAGATGGGGGTACGAAGTTTATTTATCGATGCAAAATTCAGTGGAGGCCATAGCCTTTATCCGTTCGAAGGACACCCCTTTAATGGCTCTATTAAATGTCAAACTACAACATTGGAGGATATATTTGTTTCAAATGACTTAGAAAGAATTAATTTTCTTAAAATCGATTGTGAGGGTGCTGAATACGAAATTCTACTAAATACTCCAAAAAGATTTTTACATAGAATAGATAAAATTGTTATTGAATGTCATGGTGGATCCGGTATGAGAATTGCGGATTTACTTAGAAATAGTAAATTCGATGTGACATATGATCGAGAAACATCTACTTTATATGCTGTATCTAAAAATAACTTATAGGTAATTTTATGAAAAAAGTCTTAATAATATCTTATAAGTTTCCACCAGATCCTGATGTATGCGGTTTCCGTATGCATGAACTGGCTAAGTATCTTCCTGAATTTGGTTGGAAACCTATAATTTTAACTTCGCCGTTGCATGGAAATCCAAGCGCACAATTTAGGGTTATACAAACTTCTTACTACGATATTATAGGCTCTTGGAAAAAACGATTTATGCTCAAGCCAGAGGTAAGTGTGAAAAAGCAATTTGGAATAACGACTAACAAAAATAAAAAATCATTGCTGGATTATATCCTAACTTTTCTTGAAGGAATTGTCGCATACCCAGATATACATAAAGGGTGGTATAAATATGCAGTTAATGCTGGCAACGAGATTTTAAATAAAGAGCATATAGATGCAATGATCAGCAGTTTTTCGCCAATAACAAGCCATCTCATTGCCAAAGAATTGAAAGTCAAGCATGAAATTCCATGGGTAGCGGATTTTCGTGATCTCTGGTCACAAAATCATGATTACCCCTATGGACCTATCCGAAAGTTTTTTGATCGGAGTTTGGAGCTAAAGACACTACTGCCAGCAGATGCTTTGGTGACTGTTTCTCCGCTTTGGGCAGAAAAGTTGGGTGTGTTGCATAAAAAGAAGATATACACAATTACTAATGGGTTCGATCCGGAAGAAATGAATATAAAATCTTTTAGCTTGACCTCCAAATTTACGATTACATACACAGGTGGGATATATACAGGAAAGCAGGATCCTTCAAAACTTTTCGTTGCCTTACGAGATTTAATCTTTGATGGAACGATGGATCCAAAAGATATTGAGGTTAGGTTTTACAGTCCTGAGAGAGACTGGCTATTGAGTGAGATCAGAGAGTATAACTTATCGGCTTTTATCAAGCATTATAGAATGGTGTCCAGAGAGATTTCTCTCGAAAAGCAAAGAGAGTCACAGCTATTACTTTTATTAAACTGGGAAGATCAACGTGAAAGAGGGTGGTATCCGCTGAAGATATTCGAGTACTTAGCAGCGCGAAGACCTATACTTGCTATAGGTGGATCTGGTAATGATTTAACGAAAAAATTACTCGATGAGACTAGGGCGGGCATATACTGCAAAACAGTGAAAGATATTAAGATTATTCTCAGAGAACTATACTCCGAATATAAACACAAAGGCAAAGTAAGTTATAAAGGAGATATAGAAAAATTCAATAAATACAGTTGCCGAGAGACGACAAGAGAATTCGTAAAGGTTCTGGACGGGTTAACATGAAAACGACACATGAAACAAAAAATTTGGATGATAGGAGCTTTCTTTCAGTCCTTATAATTTTGCTTATTTCAACAAATCTTGCTATATTTTTAAATATTCCATTTTTAAGACAAATCCTTGGATTTTTATTTCTTACATTTTTACCGGGATTATTAATCCTTCAAGTACTTAAATTAAATAGAATAAATACTACAGAAAAATTTGTATTATCAGTAGGACTAAGCATCTCTTTTTTGATGCTCTTTGGATTGTTATTAAACTATTCATTGTTCAATCTTGGTTATGAAACACCATTAGCAACGTATCCTCTTTTGATTGCGTTCAGTATCGTATTCATCATATTGGTACTTGTTGGACGCAAAGTAAATAAAGAGCCGATATTCTCTCTTCCAAATTTTAATTTGAGCACATCAGAAAAGGCCTTATTGATTGTTCCTATATTCTCTCCGGCATTGAGTATATTTGGAATGAATTTAATGAATACGACAAATAACAATATTATTTTGATGTTTTTGCTCTTTTTAATTCCGATTTACGTTGTTTTTATCTGTCTTTTCAATCAGAAAATTCCAAAGAGATCGTATCCTATTATAATATTCCTGATCAGCATATCGCTTTTACTTTTGACAGCTTTGAGATGGAACCATATCATAGGGTCCGATGTACATTTAGAATACTATTTCTTTCAGACTACATCGGATAACTCACACTGGATCATCTCTGGATACTCCACGCTTGATGCATGTCTCAGCATCTCATTACTCCCAGCGATATATCACTCTATTTTAGATATAAACCCTGAATTCCTATTCAAAATTCTTTATTCATTGATATATTCCATTTCTCCATTAGTTGTATATATCATATCAAAGAGATATATCGAGGAATCTTATGCATTTCTTGCATCATGTTTTTTTATGTTCCAATCTTATTTTTTAGTAATCATGTTCAATCCACGCTCATCTGTTGCAATATTATTCTTTGCACTCGCAATGATGACACTCTTCAATGATAGAATAGATCCATTGAAAAAAAGAATATTATTTATTGTATTTATAGTTTCTTGTATGATATCCCACTATTCTACTACATACATTTTCTTTTTTATTATGTTTGGAACCTTCGTAGTGACAGAGATACTCTCGAAGAAATATACATTTAAAAAAATCATAAGTTTAACGACCGTGATCCTGTTCTTTGCCTTGATATTCTTATGGTATTCTCAGGTAACAAAGACTGCATTTAGTGCTGGTGTTTTTTTCATCAAAGAGGTGATTAATAATCTAAACAAATTCTTCATTGAAGAATCAAGACACGGAGCCATTAAAGGATTGCTAGGTCGAGGATTTGAATATCCAATAATAAGTAGAGCAAATTTTATTGTTACTTGGAGCACGTTTATTTTAATAGGTATAGGGGTTCTTACTACACTCAGAAGATATAAAGAGATGATATCTATATCCAACATGAAAGCAAAAAGACCAGATTTTCTAAAAACAAAATTTGAAATGGAATATTTTACAATAACGTTGATGTGTGTAGGATTATTAATAAGTATAATTGTACTTCCTTATGTTTCAATAGGATATGATCTTTGGAGGCTATATTCCGTGGCGATAGTTATTTTATCTGTTTATTTTATTATAGGTGGCATAACACTATCAAAACACTTTTTCTTTTTTACAAAAAGAAAAGCTGTGCCAAAAGAAAAACAAGATAGTTTGAATAAAAATACTTCGCAAACTTGGGTTTATTTTATTATATTATTGATATTGATACCCTATTCTCTCTTTTCTAGTGGTGTTATACATCAACTTTTTGGTGTCGAGAGTTCGATCATTTTAGAATCAGAAGGTGAAGGAGTTGATGAGTTATATATACATGATCAAGAGAGTTATGCTGCGAAGTGGTTAAATGAATATGGTGAGAAATATTTGATTATATACACAGGCCATCAAGGTATGTATCGTCTAATTAGCCAAGGAAAAATAGAGATGGGATATATTGATGAATATTCGCTTTTCGAAAAGAAAGAACTGTCTAAAGGGTATATCTACCTTAGGTATTCTAGTATTATTCAGAAAAAATCACTCTGGATAACAAAATATTATAATAGAAATGAGATTTCCAATGCATTATATAATAAAACAAATAAGATTTATGATAGTGGTGCAGTAATATATAAAAAATAACCTATACGCAGTCTTTTATTAACACTGCTTTATAAACGACCATCGTATTCTTAGACCTAGGCCTTGTAGTACCTTTCACAGTTTTTGTAATCCTATTACCTACTATCATTTTTGATCTTCCACCTTAAAAAACTGAATATCGACAATAAGATTCCCAGCCCTGCTGATAAACTGCACAAATATGAAACACACCATATACTTAACGCTTTCTCATTCATCTCTTTCGTACCTCTTTGACTAATAAGCCTCCTTATTAAACACCATCTTGGCGGTAAAAATGAGCTAAATATCAAGTATATAACTTTCCATGGCGATTTCCCTTCACTAACTAAGATATATATTGCCCCTTTACTAACACGATAGTGCTTCTTAAGTAAGGCTTTCAAGGAACGTGCTGGATGCTTGACAACAGCTTTTGGAGCGTAAACAAGAAAAAATCCATTTATGGTGGCTTTGGCAGTCCATTGGATATCCCCTCCAGACTTTACCCAATCTGGAAACATTCCAATTTTAGCAAACAAAGATGATTTTACGAACAGATTTACAGTTGGTGATGCGTTTAGTTCTTTAATATATGATTCGATTTGCAGATTAGTGATAGAATCATATAACTCAGCAGCTGTTTTGTTTTCAGAATAAATAAACTCAACATTTCCGCCCACCAAATCTGCAGATTCCAAAACCAATACTTTGACCCCCTCTTTAACCCATTGCGGAGTAGCAATGCAATCAGAATCTACAAAAGCTAAGATTTCATTTTTAGCATTCTGAATTCCCTTATTACGGGCAGCATAAGAACTTTGTATATCCTTTTCTTCTAATAATTTGACTGGATATTGTTTTATTATCTCTTTGGTTCGATCATTTGAATTATTATCAATAATAATAATTTCAAGTATTTCTTTTGGATAATCCAAATCTAATAACGATTCTATAAGTCTAGCAATATTTTTTTCTTCATTGTAAGCAGGAACAATGACAGAAACTGCTGGGAAAGTAATTTTGTTATCGTAGAACATTCAGCAAGCCCCCTCGCTTAGATCTAAATAATCATTAACAATAATGATTTCAAAGTTTTGATGAAGGAAGTCCTCAGTGATCATTGTATCACACTCTTATTGAAATTTTCTTTAAAAAATCACTCGGCAGTCGAGTCAACTCGTAAATGCGAGCAGTAAGTGTTAAAGGGTCTTCAGTATTTCTATCCATCATACCTGTTTCTTTATTATAACACATTTTAAACTGTTCATTTATCCACCACTGACTAATTTTTGTCAATTCTTTTTCGTTTATATTCTTTAATACACTTAAAGAATATGATACCTCAAAGCCAGATGGATTGTAAGGATAACCATATCCGTTTTTATTTAAACCTTCTCTATACTCAGTAGTTAGCATATAATCGACAGCCTTTCTAAACGATATAGAGTCCCAGAACGGATGCTGGGGAATTTGCATCTTTAAAATAGCAAAGGCATACATGTTAAAAGAATGATATCCCAGTGATCTGTACACCTCTTTTTTGTAGATATCCTCTTCAATCTGTTCCCAAATGGAAATCTTTTCAGGCCACGACCTACTTTTTAAAGCCTTTAGAAAGCTTCCGGCCAATCTTCTCACCTTGGCATTGAGAATAAAATTTTCAACGAATTGTTTTTCCTGTAACCGTCCAATATTGTGGTAAATAAGACCGTTCTCAAGAATAGTCAAGTTTTGTGGTAAACAATCCATGAATCTTTTCACTCTGCCTATAATCTCAGCGTTTTGTTTACCTTTAATAAGTGAGGCACAAGCAGCAAACCATAGTTGATGATTAAAAGTACCATCTATTGTAAGAAACTTGCCATCAATTTCAAGACGATTCCAAAGACCATATTTTCTATTGAATGGATGCTGAAAAAATACTTCCTCTGCAAGTAATGTATATTTGTCATCTCCTAAAGTTCTTGTTGCTTCAACTAATGCCTCAAAAGTCCAAGCTTGACCAATTAAGCCATTACACCTATCCTTATCTTTTTTATCCCGATGATAAAAAGAATAGCCATTTGGTCTAGCATCTTTTGAATATAAATACTCAGCTATCTCATAAACTTTGTCTTTGAATTTATTCTTGCCAGTTAGTTCATAACATTTAGCAAAAATCATAAGCCAATGTCCCGAATTACGTACTGGTGTTTCTGGATCGTAGTAAGGTCCATTATGACCTGCCACCATACTCCTATCTTCTGCCTGCAAATTTTTTCCCCTTTCCGCACTTTTAATAATTAAATCCAATAGTTTGGCCATTTAATCACTTTTTAACCAATTTGTTAAGCTTTCACGTATGATAAATTGCATTTTATAATTTAGAAATTTATCAAATAAACAGGTTATACTGAGATAAATTAGAATACCGAGGCCTACGTATAAAGAAAATTCTAATATTCCACTCGAAGTGACCCAATATGTTTTCAAGAAAAATATAGAGATAGCTACAATCATTATATTCCCTAAAGGCAATGCTATTCTTTTACAGAAATTTCTTGTTTTGCATCTAGTGATTTTGATTACCATATAACTTGAAATCAACCTAGCTACCAATGAAGCTAAAACAACTGCTAAAGATGTTCCCGATATTCCCCATCGGACGGAAAGAGGATATATTAGAATAGCTAGTGAAATTAATTGAACAAATTGAACTTTGGTTGCCATCTTTGGTTTTCCAACACCTTGGGCTAAGGGACCAACTGTTCCAACTGATCTTATCATGCCCCAAATAGTCAATATTTGCATTGCCGGGACCATCGGCATCCATTTTTCTCCTAAAAATATTTTAGTAAAATCTGGAGCTAAAACAAAGATCAAACCAGCAATGGGAAAAGAGAAAAATGCTGTCACTTTTAAAACTTTTAGATACGCTTCTCTTAGTTTAGAAATATCGTCTTGCAATTTTGAATAGGCTGGAAACGTTACCTGCGAAATAACATGTGCGATTTCAGTTGCAGGCATATTTGATATTCTATAAGCCAACTGATAAAAGCCTAACATTGTTACACCCAATAATTTTCCCACAAAAATATCATCCCCCTGAGTGATTAAAAATACTAATATACTTGAACCCAAAATCCATCTTCCAAAACCGAAAAGTTCCTTTACCTTCCCCAGATCGAAACTCAAACTAGGTCTGTAAGGATGTATTAGGTAGCTCACAAAACATCTCACTGCATTTCCTGCAAGTATGCCAAACACTAGCGCCCAGACATTTCTCAAGAGTAAAACAGCGGAAATCGCCACAATGAAATCAGCTAATGTTCCTGCAAATTGATATATGACCTCTTTATTAAATTCCAACTCCTTCTGAAAATAAATAATGCCAATATTGGTGAATCCCTGAAGAAGCATTGAAAAACCAATAACACGTATTATCAGTTTTGCTTCTGGTGCATCAAAGAAAGTTGCTGCATAAGGTGCAATGAAATATAATATCACAAACAGAATAAATCCCCGTAAAATTAAAACAGTCCATGCACTATCAAGATATGTTTTAATGTCTTTTTTCTTCTGAATTAAAGCGGCCTGAAAACCTGTTTGAGAAAATATCTCCAATATTGTCATTATTAAAAGTGCAATGCCCACCAAGCCAAAATCATTTGGTGAAAGGATACGGGCAAGAATTATAAGTCTTGTTAAACCAAACAGTTGCTGAACTATCCTAAGCGAAAATACCCAAAATCCACTCCTAATCGTACGCTGTGAGAGGCTTTCACCGGGTTTTGCTAAATTGTTAATTATTCCCTTTACATTTGGTTTACGCATGAATAATCACCTTGCTTCTATTCACATAAAAATTTATTACAATCTCCAAGATGCTTGCTAGTTAATGATTTATTTCTCGCTGTTTTTCTTATTCTTAACTGCCGCAATCCTAAATCGACAAAAACATCAAATATTCCAGTAAAAGCAAGGACAAATGATAAAATACCAAAATCTACTACTCTCAAGTAGTAAGATGGTATACATTGTGTAAAAAACTTAGTATGCAACTTACTTATCCTTTGCACTGTGTTCATATCTCTCACAACAAATCTTCTATGGTTTTTCTTATAGTTGTTCCTGAATTATTATATAATAATCTTTTTAATTTATCTACCAAATGACTTCCAATGAATCCTGCTTCTCCTGTTACTAAAATTTTCATTTTACTTCCTCTAAATATTTTTTCACTTTATCTTTCAGTTCTTCTCTCCCCAATGAAAAATCTATTGTAGCTTTTATATACCCGAGTCTATCCCCAATATCGTACCTTTTTCCTTTGAATTTATACCCATATATATCTTCATTTTTAAATAAAAGCTTTAAAGCATCTGTAAGCTGGATTTCATTTCCTTTTCCTGAAGGAACTTTTTCTATACAGTCAAAAATATTAGGTGTTAGGATATACCTACCAGGTATAGCTAAGTTGGAAGGTGCTTCTTCTATTGGAGGTTTCTCTATAAGATCTTCTATTCTGTACAGTGAATTATCGATCTTTTTACCTTTTATTATGCCATAATCCGAGACTTTTTCCTTTGGCACTTCTTCTAAGGCTATTACAGAACTTTTATATTTTTTATAAACATTTATCAATTGTTTTATACATGGTGTCTCTGATTTTATAATGTCATCTCCCAGTAAAACAGCAAAAGATTCATTGCCTATATGTTTTTTTGCACAGTAAATAGCATTTCCTAATCCTTTCTGTTCTTTCTGTCTTATGTAATGTATATCTACAAGATTGGATATGTTCCTGACTTTTTTTAAAAGGTCAAGCTTCTTTCTTTTCTCCAAAATAGATTCCAATTCAAAACTTTTATCAAAATGATCTTCTATCGCTCTTTTCCCTCTTCCTGTAATTATTATTATATCCTCTATACCAGATTGGATAGCTTCTTCGACTACATATTGTATCACGGGTTTATCAATTATAGGTAACATTTCCTTTGGCATGGCTTTTGTTGCAGGTAAAAATCTCGTTCCTAATCCTGCAGCAGGTATTACAGCTTTTCTTATCATTCTCTCACTCCATATTTCCTTTTTGTCTCTTCATTTATATCATCCACTGCTTTCAACAGTTTTATCTTACGATATTTCTCGGCAAAAGAGATAAAAGCTTTTAAATCCTTAGGCAAACATTTTCCGCCAAACGCTTCCCCGTGAATTGTTCCATACTTCCCAATGCGAGAATCCAAGGCAATAATATCAGCTACTTTTTTTGAATCTATTCCCAACTCCTGACATATAAGAAATATCTCGTTCCAGTAAGAAATCTTAGTTGCGAGCATGCAATTTGAGGCATATTTTATCATTTCTGCTGTTTTCAGATCAGTTCTGAAAATAGGCTTATTCAAAGGCTTGTATAATTCTTCCAAAATATCTCCCGATCTTTTATCGTATTCACCAATAACAATTCTATCTTCAGTAAAGAAATCCTTTCTATAGACTTTATCCTTATTCCATGAGCTCTCTATTTCAGTTAAGAATTCGGGATTCATGCAAATTCCAAATTCTCCTATTCTTTTTTCTGAACTTTCTTCTAACAAGGGGATTACAACATTCTCAGTAGTCCCTGGGGTTACTGTGCTCTTCATAACAACGAGATGATAATCATCTTTCTTTGCCAAAATCTTCCCTACGTTTTTAGTTGCATCTTTTACATAGTTCAAATCAATCCCATTTTCTGATGGTGTTGGGACGCAGATGAAAGAAATATCAGAGTTCTCTACTGCATAATTTATGTCTTTAGTGAAATGTGGTAGGTCCTTGTCAACAATATCGTAGAAAATCACTTCATTACTAAGTTCCATAAGCCCTTTTCCGATCGCCACGCCAACAAAACCACTTCCTATTATTGAGATTTTCATGTTTTTCACCCTAAATTGTTTTATAATAAAATTCTCTCATTCTTTGCAATTCTTTGAACAGTATTCATATCCCTCACAACAACTCTTCTACTGTTTTTCTTACGGCTATTTCTGAATTATTGTATAATAATCTTTTTAATTTATCTACCAAGTTACTCCCAATGAATCCTGCTCCTCCTGTGACTAAAACTTTCATCCTTTACACCTCAACTTTTTATTGTTCATTTTAAAGATTTCTCAAAACTAGTAAAAAATCACATCTAAGAAAATCGAGTCCTCTTATCATCCGATATCAATTAAGGCTCGATTCTTTATATTTTCACGGTTTCCATATATTGATCCATTCAACTCTTTCAAAGTCTTTATCGTTTGTTGCTATATTTGTTATTCCGTATATCTTCATTGTAGCAAGATGAGTCGCATCATTTGACAATAAGCCATATCTTTTAGAGTATCTCAAAGCAATATCAAAGATATTCCTATCCACTCCAATAATCTTCAGGTTCTCCATTTGCTTAATAACATCTACCGTGATCCATGCTTTATTTAGTTCCTTTATAATATCCCAATTATTCTTTAAATAACTAACCACCGATTTCGGCTCTATTCCGTATTTTTCAACGATTTCAGCGACCATTACTCTGTGAAAAACTTCATTACAGACCAAAATAGAAGTTACACCATTGTATTTGCCATTATTTACTTCCTCTAAAAAAACTTTGCATACCCCCCCATATTTCCAGTGATCTAAGATCCCGTAGAGGAAAATGTTAGCATCTATGAAGATTCTCGTTTCCGGTTCTACCTCATTCGGCATTAAATCGGCTCCAAATCTGGGCTCTCTATAATCTCATCAATCCATTTCTTATTAGAAATTTTTATTATACCTACTAATTTATTAACAGAGTTCTTTTTTACCTCTATCTCTACCTCCTCACCTTCTTTCAACGCCAATTTTTCTAAAGGCTTCAAAACATTATTTTCATATATAGCTTTTATCCCCATATATATCACAATGCTAAATAAGCTTTTAAACTTAAAAATCTTTGCATGATTTTCTGTCAAGTTGAGCACAATTATTGGGATAAAATGGTTGTTTTCCCTTTTCCGTTAATTTGAACAACATCCCGTAATAAAAACCTACCTTCCCCCATAGTTATAAGCTCGTCTACCAAATGACTCCCGATGAATCCTGCTTCTCCTGTAACTACAACTTTCATTTGATCACCAAAAATGACAATTATTAGAAAATGAAAATTTAGAGTTCTAAGAGTCCCAGTATCTCTTTTGTGTATAAACTCTCACCAAATCCTCCTGTTTAAAATATCTATCGTTTGACCATAATGGGGATTTTAATGAATGATAGAGCGAGAAATGGAGAGTCTGTAATATCTATCTCTTTCATTGTTTCTTCTGCCAGGGGAAATTTATTCTGATAATCCTCCTTTTTAACTATTTCTACATGTTTCCGGAACAATGTCAGTAATGCAATGAAATTTTCCTTGCTAATCTTTGCCCTTTCCAAAATCATGCCTTCATGCTTATTTATCCCCTCAAACAGGCACTCAGGAACATGTAACTTAAAAACATCACTGAGGATTATGTTTCTTGTAATAGATTTTTTGATCATTGCGGAGAACAGAATATTTGTATCTATGACAAACCTCATTCCATTCATCTTACCCTTTCAAGCAATCCTTCTTTTATGAGGTGATCTAGGTGATCTATGTCTTCTTTCTTTAACTCACTTTTCTCTGTCAACAGATCTCCTAACTTTATCTCACATAATCTTTGAATTAACACAGATTCTAAAAACTTCAAGTTTTCTTTTTTTTCGAGTACCCATCTAAGGTCTTCCGGTAGTTTCAATGAAATTTCAACCATTTTTCTCATCACTCCTTTTAGTTTTTTCTCTTTAAATACTTTGTGAAATTTGTAAATGTCAGATTGCTCCGGATGAAAACCGCTCCTCCTGTAACTGAGATTTTCATATTTTATACCTCACTTTCTATTGTTCATTGTTTGTTTTAAAGGTTTCTCGAAACTCAAATCCCCATGAATAAAGTAATAAAAGCCACATCTAAGAAAATCGAGTCCGCTTCTGAGAATCGATTAAGGCTTATTCTTCATGTTTATCCAAATATATACAAGACTTCTTCTTTGCTTAATTTTTGCCTGTGTTTCTGGTCGTTCCAGAGTTTTCTGAAAAAATAAAAGTATTCATAGAGTTCGCAGATGTTCTTTGTATAGATTATTTTATGATTTTCTATAACCTCCATCTTTAAATATAAAGGCATGAGCTCAAATATCTTAATATCATAATTTAAAGGAAGCGTTTCCTTAAAAATTTTATAGCTATCCTCATTCGGTGCTATTATACAAACATCTATGTCACTTCTTTCATTTTCCTCTCCTTTAGCTATAGAACCATAAACTACTATCCCCAAAACTTTGTTAAATAAGAATTCAAGATCTGTTTTTATTCTTTCAATCCCTGTCTTATCCATTTCTTAACACCTTCAATGAACTTCGAGATCTCTGGTAAAATCTCTTTCATGCTTTTAAATGCTAATAAGTCGTCCATAGTATTGTACCTGTGAACTATCCTATTTCTCAAGCCATTAGCTTCTATCAAGGTTTTTTCTATATCATCAAAAGATATCTTAGTTTTTAAGATTTTTATATTAGTGTAATCGTCTTTAGGAGGAATCTTTAAATCTTTACATATCATCGCTACTACGTCCATGGATGCTTCAACTACCTCTTGAAACGCCTTATACGCTGCAAGTTTTGTTTTTTCGTCGCCAATAAAATCTTCAGAACGTATACCTGTCCATTTTCTTATTTCATCACTCCTCTTTGAGATCAGGTTAATTTTGTCCCAATATCTTTTTAACCTATCTTCTTCCATTTTACATCCTCCTAAAATATTTTATCTAAATTTTAATATGATAATAAACTTTATAAATATTGTTTTGCTTCTATACATCCAGCTCTGAAAATTAGAATATTCATATAGATCCTTTTTATAAACCCTGCTCCTCCTGTGATTAAAAATTTTTACCTCAAATTTCATTAGATTTGTTTAAATAACATGGAAAAACACAACTACAAGAATCGAGTCCTCTTATCATCATGTATCAATTAAGACTTGATCCTTTATATTTAGTTTAAGCTTTTTTTATGCTTTGTCTAATTTCTAATCTTTTAAATCTTTTGTTGTGATCAATTAAAAATTTTATGTTAGCACTAGTTTGAAATTTATTAGATCAGAAAGTAGTGACGATTGGAGCTTATTAGCAAAAGATATAAATATAAAGAATTGTAGATAAGATAGGTGATAAAATGAATAAGATAGTTTGGATATTAATAGGAATTGTTCTGGTAATTGTAGGGATATACACTATAATTCCTCAGGGCTTAGATTGGTGGAGAGAGTTAGTAGATGTTTTTAAAGGAGTTATAGGCATTGTTTTGATAACTATAGGCACATTTTGTTTCTTTATTGCAAAGATGGATTAGAATTCTTATTTTTTATTTATCCAAAAAGAAACTTTTAAAATAGATTATATGAACAGAGATACTCCAAGAATTGGATATATAATGTAAAGGAAGAAATTGATAGATGCGTGAATAGTACTCACAATGATCAAATTTTTCGTTTTTAGATATATGAAGCTAAATAATAGTCCTATAAGAAAGACAAAGCCTATTTCAATATAGCTGCCCCAAACTAAGTGCATGGTGGCAAAAATAATGTTAGTATATAAAATATAGCCTCTTTTGAAGATATTTTTTGAAAAGTTTTGTATCAATCCTCTGAACATAAACTCCTCAATAAACCCTGTTATAATAGCAATATTCACAGTCCCAATAAATATATTCTCAAATGTAAACTCATCTACTATTCTTTCTGGTGCCAATATATAGTATTCAATAAATCCTAGAATAGCACCGAGAATTATAGCAACTGGAAATAGATACAATCCCTTTTTCCTTATTCCTATTCGAAATGAATCCAGATCGGAATAGTAAAAAACAATAAGGACAGGAATAAAAAATATTAGATAAACAATAGGTACTCTCAAAAAAGGACTTAGTTCTCTAATAGGCATACAGGATCCGACAAATCTAATTACGGGCAAGATCATTATTGCTTGCAGTAATTGATTTACGTTTCTACTTTGATCAGTGAATATAAGGGATATGATCATTCCTGCAACGACGATCCCATAACAATAAAGACCAAAAGAAATGTCTATCGTAGTGTAAGAAATTTCAGAAACGAGTAGTAGTAACGCAATTAAAATTAAACCGATCTTTTCATCGTTCATGGTTGTTATTAATGTTATACATTTAAAACTTTTTTGTTTTATGTAGTATAATCTATCTAATCTTTTATCTCTATTCTTCTCTTCCCACCGAAAGCTTTATAAAGAGAGGTTATTTAATATGAGTAATAAAGGTGAATAATATGATGTCTAGTATGTTGATGTCCAGTGCCCTCATGGTGGGCAGTGGATCTGCGTTGGCTGCAATTCTTCTGATAGTGTATTTAATAATGAATGAACTAATTGAGACAAGCAAAACTAAAGAAGAGATAAAGCATATATTCGCCCCGATTACCGTTCCCTTGGTAATTGTGTTTGTTGCGTCTGTGATTTTCAAGGTTTCTCAGATACTGTAGCTGTAACAAAATTAAGTGGATATAATGGAGGTCTCAATAGAGTTTGCATCTAGTATTTTAACTCTTTTTATTTTAGTTTTTGTGAGTGGACTTGTTTTTCATCTCAAAAACAGGAAACAAGAAAATATTTCATCCGAATTGAAAATAGAGAGTGATAAAGTTATATTTGTAACGCCCGATAGATCTACTGAATTTTATTTAAAAATTACAAATGAATCTAACTATCATAGGGATCTATACATCCTTGTAGATGAAGAAACTGTACCAAAAGGATGGAGTATACATTTTTTAGAAACAAATTTTTTATTGGAGCCAAAACAAAGTATAAAAATAGGAGGATATCTTGGTGTGAGCGAAAAAATAGTAGATGTTCACGAAGAAAATATCAAACTTTACATATATCCCATAGATCCTGAAAGTAGAATAGATAAAACAATTCTCGTGAGAACATCCACACACAGCATAGAGGGATTGGAAAAGTGGAGAATTGGATGGAAGGATCTTATCGATTATATTAATAACTTCCATGAAAATCTTGACCAGAAAATTTCAGAGAATCTTTTCGGTGCTTATAGAGTTTGTAAAAATTTTGTAGACATCTATCAAGAGTTTTCATCTGAATACAGTGAAGTGATGCTCGAGGGAGAAAAGGAGGAGTTCATGAAGAAACTTAGACATTGTTGTTCTGTCATAGATGAGCATATCAAAACTTCTCAACTTTCTTCAAGCTCTCACGATTAGAGTCTCGCTCATTTAGATGCACGGGAAAATTCAAGAATAACTTTATAAGTCCAAACTTCCTGTATAATGTTAGAGGATCTGATGTGAGCTCTTATTACTCCCGCGCCTCGGTCCTCCACAAACACGTCCCGAAAAGTTTCATTTTTAGCATATATATCCCGGGAGATATAATACTGAAGATATATACGCTAGAAAAAGCTTTGCAGTGGCTGGTAGGAGGGATGATCGTAGCTGAGAAATAATGAAGCTTTTGGTGTGTGACTTACGGTATGCTATGGTTATCATCGCAGAAACTCTAGGAACTCCCAGACATTCCAAGACATTACACCACAAACACAGTTTTTATACAGTTTTTAGATTGCATGCATGCTACTGTCTACATAGATAATGAAAAAACTCAAAAACGGCTTTATTTTCGATTTAAAGACAGGTTTTATATATAAGTTTTGGCACTTTTAAAGGCAAATTTTCTCTTTATTTCCGTTTATCTCTATAAAACTTATTATTGCTTATATCTTTATATTTTTTTTCTTTTCCAGAACGCTTTTCTTTTTCTAAAAGAAAAGGGTTGGTTAGTGCTCCGGCCGGGATTTGAACCCGAGTCACCGGCTCGAAAGGCCGGAATGATTGACCTGTCTACACTACCGGAGCTTGATATTCTCTAATCAGAAGCAATTTAAAAATGTTTCGTAATAATATTTTGTATAAGCAAACCAAAACCTTTTTATATAATAAGATTTCTTTTTCTTTAGGTGATCTTCTTGGGATGGAACACTTGTGCATAAAAAAAGAAGGAGAAGATACAGCTGTTCTTAGGAGGTATTTTAATGGATTTTAAAGTGACACCATGGGAAGTAGAAGGTATCGTGGATTATCAGAAGCTTATAGAAGAGTTCGGTACAAGTCATATAGACGAAAAAATGCTGAGAAGGATAGAAAAAGACTTTGGAGAACTGCATTTATTTTTGAGAAGGAAAATATTCTTTTCTCACAGAAATTTTGATGTTATCCTCGACAGAATTGAAAAAAATAAGAAATATGCTTTATACACGGGAAGAGGTCCTTCGGGACATACCCATTTAGGACATATAATGCCGTGGATATTCACGAAATATTTACAGGACAAAACAAAAGCCAATCTATATTTTCAGATGACAGATGACGAAAAATTTCTTCATGAGAGAGATTTCACTTTGGAAAAAGCACATGAATTTGCTTATGAAAATGCTCTGGATGTGATAGCTCTGGGATTTGATCCTGAGAAAACATTTATTTTTTCAGATATAGACTATGCAAAAACTTTGTACAATATAGCTATAAAAGTAGCAAAAAGAGTTACTTTTTCAACGGCAAAAGCTGTATTCGGATTTGAAAATTCGACGAATATAGGAATGATATTCTATCCTTCAATTCAAGCCGCTCCGTGCTTTTTACCATCAATTCTTGAAAATGAAAAGATGCCAGTGCTTATACCTGCAGCCATCGATCAGGATCCATACTGGAGAATAACAAGAGATGTGGCTGAAAAAATAGGATATCACAAACCTACAGCAATTCATTGTAAACTTCTTCCACCTTTGCAGGGAACGAGCGGAAAAATGTCTGCTTCAAGTCCTGATAGTGCTATATTCACTGTTGATACAGAAGAAGATCTCAAAAGAAAGATAAAAAACGCTTTTACGGGTGGAAAAATGAGTTTAAAAGAACAAAAAGAGTATGGTGGAGACCCTGAAGTATGTTCTGTGTTCCAGTATCTCTACTATCTTTTTGAAGAAGATGATCTGAAAATGGAAGAAAGAAAAAAAGACTGTCTTAATGGAAACGTGATGTGCGGAGAATGCAAGGCTTATTTAACTGAAAAAATAACAAACTTCCTAAAAGAGCATCAAAAGAGAAGAGAAAAAGCAAAGGATGTTTTGGAAGATTTTCTTTTAAAAGATTAAATTTTTTTTCCATGCAAAACTAAATAATATCCGAAATTCCGCAAAAACGGCAAGAATATAGATTCGGGATATAAACTGCCTATCTTTATATCGAAGTTTCTGAAAACTTCTTTTAAATCGTTTGGAGTATAATATCTAAGATTGGTAGAGTAAGTTTTGCCTTTAATTCTAATCTTTACTTTCCCTTTTTTCTTTACTCTGAATCTTAAAACGTTTTTAAAGCATAGAGCATTAGCTACGTGATCAAAAACCTTTCTTCATCTTTTAAAACTCTTTCAAGCTCCTTTGAAAATAATACAATATTTGAGTGATTTAAAGCTCCGAAGGTGGATATGATATTATCAAAAAAACTCGATTTGAACGGAAGTTTTGCAGCTTCAGCAACGATACCATTTTGTACGTTGCCCTTAAGAATCATATTTTTTGATATATCCAAGCTGTATACCTTAAAAGTATATTTTCGCAAGAATTTTGAGTGATATCCAAGTCCACATCCTATATCCAGAACATTTCTCTGTTTTAAATATCTAAGAAGCAGTTTTTTCTCCTCATCTTCCTATTCAAACTGTCGGAGTACTTCTCCTCATAAACTCCTGCAAGAAGATCATAGAATTCTCTCCTCATAAGTTTACATACTCTTTTAAACTCGTGAATTTTTTTCCCGATTTTTGTAGAAGAATGAGTTTTTCCTTTGCAGAGTTAGTAAGATACTTATACTCCTCCTCATCGATCTTTTCACTTATATATAAACGTTCTATTTTTTCTATAATAACTCTTAATTTCCGATTTCTTGATCTATATTCCCTATACTCTTCTTTACAATCTTCACACAGAAAACCATCCTTTATCTGCTTTCCGCAGAGATGACATCTTTTGATAAGATCAAGCTTTTTTATGAATATCTGTTTCAGGATCTCCAGATGCTGTTTTATTCTTGCGTCCATATCTCCTACGGGAGTTTTTAGTACGAGCTCTTTTAAATGGATGCTTCTCTCAAATGGAGATAATTTCTCAACATCTTTCAAATGATCACTGATAACTTCTGAAAAGTACTCTATACTCTTTTCTTTTATCTGTCTTTTGGCTTCTATTGGCTCTTTTATATCTTTAATGTAATCTGTAGCTAGATCGCTTACAATCGAGGTCATTTCTTCTTTTATATTTTCATCTATATCACTTTCTGTTTTTATGGCTACAGAAAGTTCATCTTCAAAATCTTTTTTTATATCTCTTTTCGGAAGATTTTCCAAGATCCCGTTTATTATATCATAGATTCTCTCGTCTATTTTCAGGTCTGGAAATGCAGAATTTAAATGCTCATCTAATTTATTTTTTATTTCAGATTTGTTTATATATTCTAACTCATCTGAATGTTCAGAAATAAAATCCTCCAAGAAATTCACCAATTCTTTTTTGACACTCTCCTTTTTTCCTACATTCTTGAGTATCTCATCTATTTCTTCTTCCTCTGGATATTTTATTTTATCTGCTGTGTCGGCATATGCTTCTGGAAAATATTCCTCCATCTCAGAAACGAAAGGTTCACCGGTGAAACAGGCAATACCATCAAAAAATGTTCCCTTCCCTAAATTTTCTACAGCTTCATTGCCTATCTTGAATTCATAGCTGCCAGCCTCTCTGTAAAATGTCAAGCTCAATCTTCCCCTTTTGAAAAATAAAGTGGATTTTGAGGCTTGATCAATCAATTTAATATATCCGCTTTTATTTTTAAAAATATTGAAACATGATTTTAAAGCGATCTTTTTAGTTAGAATTTTCATAAATATCACTCAGGAAACTCTGAATTTCTTTTTTATCCATACCGTAATGTTCCGATATCCTTAAAACACTTTTGATATAATCATTCAAGAAACCTGTGATTATTTTTTTCATCTCTTCTTTAGGTATGGTTTCAGGATTTCTTAGAAGTAGAACAAGCCATTTCATCGGTACATTGACTTTGAAAATTTTCAGCCATTTGCCATCCTTTTTCACCATTTTTTCATTTAAAATCTCCAGTTTTACTAACTCTTTCAGATGTGTTATAATTGTTTTGTTGGAGTAAGGAAGTTTTTCAATGAGCTCTTTCTGGTATATCTCTTCTTTAAAACAGAACTCACTGAGAATCTCCAATTTTATTTTAGACCCGAAAACTGAGTTTAAAAGGAATATCTGATCTTCATGTCTCGGCGGTAAGAAGATTATGTACGGCATATACTCTTCTTTCATTATTCTTTTTACTGCTTCAAACTTATTAAAACTTTCGAGAGATAATTTTAAATACTATCATATTATATCTCAAACCATGAAAATTGCTGTTATAGGCACAGGGACCATAGGAGAGGCAATAGCTAGATGCCTTAAGGAATATGATGTAATAGCAACGAGGAGGAAAATAGAAAAAATTAAACATCTGGAAGATCTTGGCATAGAGGTTACAAAAGACAATAAGTATGCTTCTGAAAAATCAGATATCATAATACTCTGTGTTGAACCTAAAAAAATTCCTCAAATACTGAGAGAGATAAAACAAAATACAGAAAATAAAATAATTATCTCTTTTGCAGCTGCGATAGAGATCGATCTCATGAAGAAGATAATTCCTCAAGCCAAGATAGTCAGAGCTATGACCAACGTTGGTGTAATTGTAAAAGAAGGATTTACCATCTATACGACAAAAGATCTCGATGATAATGAAGAAAAAAAGATAGAGACGCTTTTTGAAAAAATGGGAAAATACGAAAAGATCGAGGAGGAGTATATGGATGGGTTAACGGGATTAAGTGGAAGTGGACCCGCTTTTGTCTTCACTATATTAGAATCACTCATGTACGCAGGATTGAAGATCGGGCTCCCAAGAGAACTTGCTTTGAGAGCAGCGATCCAGACATTAATAGGATCCTCAAAACTGATATCCGAGACCGGAATTCATCCTTCACAGTTGAAAGATAAGGTCGTGACACCCGGAGGAACCACGATAGAAGGGGTATTTGAACTCGAAGAGAATAAAGTAAGAACTGCCCTGATAAAAGCGGTAGAAGCAGCAACAAAAAAAGCAAAGATCATTACATCTCTTCTGAATAGAGAGTTTCAGGAGTAGTATCTCATAAAGTAAAAGAAATTTATAGTTTGAAGAAGACCATATATATGAGTAAGAATACCGTTTGCGTATGAGGAGAAAAACATGTACGGGTTAGAAGATGAGGATCCTATTGTAAAATCGACTGAACTATACAATAAATATTTTTCTTCATACTTTCGTCCTTCGGCACATAGAAACACGGCTCTCAACGACACATGATACCTTTCAATCTCTTTTCATGTTTTTGTTTTTGATAAAATTATGTAATAAATCAAGATCACCGAAAGCTTTATAAAGAGTAGACTACCTTACCTTATTTTGTTCCTTCATTGGATGTAGGAATGTGTACACTGCATAGGCTCAGATAAACTTCAAAACTAAAACGATAGAATTCAAAAATAAAAATATAATATTGAAGTACATGACCGTAAACTTTATAAAGAGACGATGCATAAAATAAGTAGGTGAGAAATATGTTCGGTATGGAAACAGAAATCACAAGAATAAGTATAGGAGAACTGAAAAGAAAGGTAAAATATTATAAAATATGAGGTGATAATCATGTTCGGACCAGAAATAGAATACGCAAAAGGAAAACTCCTTGAAATGGAAATAAAAACAAAAAATCATTAATTTTTCTTTTTTTAATTTTTTAAAAAGTTCATATAAATCATTTTTTTATATTATCTCCAATCTCCAGAAATGGTGATTACTCCGTTTTGATATTAATCTTATTATTATAGAAAGGTTTTTAAACAATTGTCTTATCAATTTATAATATGGCATACAGCGGGGTAGGGCAGCTAGGAGTGCCCGGTGGGCCCATAACCCACAGGTCAGTGGTTCAAATCCACTCCCCGCTACTCCAATGTCCTGACTCTTTTTCTTACTTCTTCTTCAGTCACAGGGATTTTTCCCATATTCTCTATCATTATTGATGCGGTACATGATGCAAAGAGACCTGCTTTATAAAGATCTTTTTTATTAAGATACTCAAAAATAAACCCTCCCGCATATGTGTCTCCTGCACCAGTAGGATCAATAGCCTTTGTCTTGTAGGGAGGTATCTTTATGAACTCATCTCCGTCAAAGATAACACTTCCTTTCTCTGCCAGAGTTACGATAGCAATTTTACATCCCCATGAATAGAGAGTTTCCAGAGCTTTTTCATGATCCTTTCTCGGGTCAAATCCTGTCATCACTTCAGTTTCGTACTCATTTGGTTTTACAATCTCGCACATCCCGACTATCTCCTCAATTTGTGGATTTTTTTTCCTGGAAATTTTACCATTTTCTACATATCTCAAAAATCCTTGAGGATCGAGAAATAGGATCCCATTAAATTTTTCTCTCAGTTCCATGAGATCAAAACCTATCTCCTGTAATATAGGTGCCAGTAAAATAACCTTGGATTTTAATATCTTTTGAGGAAAGTTATCTATTTTATCTGCAATCCCCAGGATCTTTAACTCCCTGTCTCCATTATTAAAATATTTTAAGGAAAAGCCTCCCGAAACTCTGCATTCTTTTATATAATATTCTATACCCAGAGTATTCATGCTCTTTTTAAAATCGTCCAGATAATCGCTGCCTATATTTCCTACGAGGGTCGTTTCCATATTCAGTTTTCGCATGACTATACATGCATTGGTAGAGCATCCAGAGAGTATTCTATCCTCCGTTTTTAAATAAGGTGTTTCTATATAATCGTATACAGGATTTCCTATGCATGCGGTCATTCCTTCACCTTCTTTTTTGTATATAAAATTCGTTGCACTACAGTGATGTGCGAAAGAGTTCCTATTATAAATAAAGCGTAATTTAAGGAATTGGAATAGAAATTGAAGAGCAGTATACCAATAAGCAGCAGTAAAAACTTTTCCTGACGCTCCATAATACCGACACTCATCAGATTAATGTCTTCCACAGACTCTGCTCTTGCTCTGGTATACGATGCCATGATCATCCCAAAAAGACAGTAAAATGCTATCCAAAACTCTGCCATTTCTCCTAATGCAACTCCAAAGATTATCAAAAACTCTATATATCTATCGGCAACAGAATCCAGAATTTTACCTGTTTTTGTTATCTTACCTGTGGCTCTTGCTAAACTTCCATCCAAAGCATCTATAAAAAAGCTTAAAAGCATAAATATTACTCCAATAATGATTTTTCTTTCAGAAAAAAAGTAACATGAGAAAACTCCGGGGACAATAGAAAGTAAAGTAAGCTGATTTGGCGTAATTCTAAGTTTTGCAAGTTTCTCTCCGATTACGTTAAACTTAGTTTCGTACCACGGTCTATACTTACCGATCATGTCTCATAAAATATTTTATCAGTATAAAAATGTTACTGTGATTTAAAGCCATTTACTCATGAAGATAAAATCTACGCCCCACCACTGTTTCTTCAAATAAGCCTCGGGAACGAATCCTGTTTTTAAATAAAGATTTATCGCGCTTCTCAGGACGGGAAGTGTGTAAAGAGAGATTTTATGGATCTTCTTCTTTTCACAATATTCAAAGACCTTTTCCAAGAGTTGTTTTCCTATGCCTCTATCTTGATGCTCAAACTCCACTCCGAGCCAGTGGATCATTCCGAATCCACTATCGCTGTAGAGAATTCCGTGAATAACACCGATTGTTCTATCTTCTTCAGCCATAAAGAGAAATGCGTTTTCCGAGCCGATTATTTTTTCAACTCGTTCTTCATTGAAGTGCTTCAGATCAAAATCTATGGCTTTCTTTGGATAATAATCTTTTTCATATTTTTCCCACGCTTCTTTCATAACGTTACGAACACAGTCTACAATGTTTTTGGCATCGTCTATCATCGCTTTTCTGATCATGAAAAAAATAGAATGAAAAATATAAAAGGTTTTTGATGATATTATCTTGTACAATCTAATCAGTTATTTGACAACAATGAACAAAAACCGAAAGTTTTTTATATAACATATAATTATAAAATGTAGAATCATTAATGGTGATAAAATGAGGAAAATTAAAGGAGGAATAATAACAACAATGTTTTTGATTTCTTTGTTAGTAGTGATTAATCCGGTGAGTGCAGCAGTTCACCACGTGTATTCAGGTCAATCAATTCAGACTGCAATAAATAGTGCTTCCAGCGGCGATACGATCTATGTTCATGCGGGAACGTACAACGAAAATTTGACAATAGGAAAAGATCTCTCGCTGATCGGAGACGGAGCTTTCGTGACGACGATTGATGGTAGCGGGGCGGTAATATCTGTAAATGGCGTAGTAGTAAACATCAGTGGATTTACAGTGAGAAATGGGATATATGGAATTTATTGCTATAATAATGCTTCAGGGACGATAACAAACAACACAATCACAGGAAATACATTGTATGGTATCGTCAACGTCTCAAGTAGCAATCCTACGATAACGAACAACACGATCACAGGAAGTCAGTCTGGTATCTACAACAGCTCAAGCAGTCCTACGATCACGAACAACACGATCACAGGAAATCAGCTTAATGGCATCCATAACAGCTCAAGCAGTCCTACGATAACAAACAACACGATCACAGGAAATCAGTATGGTATCTACAACAGCTCAAGCAGTCCTACGATAACAAACAACACGATCACAGCAAATCGGCATGGTATCGCCAACTACTCAAGCAGCCCTACGATAACAAACAACACAGTAACAGGGAACAGTGGGGAGGGCATCGATAATAGGTCATCGAGTAATCCTACAATAACAAACAACATCATTTCTTCCAATAGTTCTAATGGAATTTACGACGATGGAACGGGTACACATATAAACACGTACAACGATGTCTGGGGAAATGGCACGGATTACTCTGGTGTAACACCAGGTATCGGCTCAATATCGAAAGACCCGAGATTTGTTGGAGTCGGAAATTATCATCTCTCATCGTCTTCACCGTGCATCGATGCAGGGACAAATGCTGGCGTCTACACTGATATGGATGGAGAGAAAAGACCCATGGGACGAGGATTCGATATCGGTGCCGACGAGTATTATGTCTCTCAAGCCTTTGCTAACGCAGTAGCAGCCTTCATTCCTGTGAAAAATTACCATTTGAGACAGGTGAACACATGTTTGGGATGCATCACGGAGAACTTACCGGAAGATGTGCCTGAAGATGTACAAACATTGTTAGATGAAATGCAGGAACACATAAACAACGCAAACAAAACAGGCAACTCTATTTACGCAAATAACAAACTTCTGAAAGCTCTGAAATGTGCTGAAGATATTCAGGAAAAACTGGGCATTACGTGCCCTCTTTAATTTTCTTTTTTATAAAAGAAAAAAGTATAGATAGGATTTATTATCTACACGTATCAGGATATTTATTTTGTATTCAAAACCTCTTTCGCACTCTCTTTTAATTTCTCTATCTTCTTTTCAGATATCCCTGTTTTTTCTACTATCTTCTTTGTGTTTAAAGACAGAAGCTTGTTCGCACTCTTTATGCCTGCCTTTTCTAACTGTTCAGCCGTTTTCTTTCCCAATCCTTTTACTTCAGTCAGAGCTATCTCTTTTATCTTTTTTTCTTTCACTGCTTCCTTTTTAGGCTTTGTTACTTTTTTCTTCGGTTCTTCTGCTCTTACTGCTTTCTTCTTTACTTTTTTTTCTTTTGCTTCTTTCTTTATCGGCTTTTCTGTTTTCTTCACTTCTTCTTTTACAAGTTTTTTCTTAACAGGTTTCTTTTTGGCAGGTTTTAAAAGTTCTTTTAATTTTTTTATATTTTCGTCATATACTGTTTTTCTTCTTCTGTCGACTAAAAATCCTAATTTTCTTGCTCTCTGTATGTCTATCTTCGCTTCTTTTATCTCTTTTAAGCTGAAACCTCTTCCTTCTCTTTTCTCATCTGTAATGATGATCGGTTTTATCATAATTGTCACCTTTTTTAAATCTTGATCTCTCTATAAAAAGGTTTTGATTAAAATATGCTGATCACTCCAGCAGTAATCATAGTAACTATTATACCAGCGATCAATGCTCCTAATGCTATTGATAAAAATGCTTTTTTTCTTTTCAGCCCAAAGATATAAGCGATCAATGTTCCCGAGTAGACTCCTGTTCCCGGAAGCGGGATCCCGACGAATAAAGCTAATCCGATTATCTCGTATTTTTCATATTTCTTGTAGTTTTTCCTTGCTTTTTTTATCGCATACTGGTATAAATCATCCACAAAATCGATCTTCGTAACTATGGGTATCACAAAGTCCAGAAACAAAAAGATCAATGGTATGAGGAGTATGTCTATTATTACGCATCCTATAAAGACAGGAAGTATACTGTAATTGTATGCAACTCCCAACGGTATGGCGCCTCTCAGTTCCACCCACGGTAGAACACACAAAAAGATCACCTGCAAAAGTTTCCAGTCTACCATAGCATCACCAGTGTTATTACTCCGAAAGTATCTCTCATATCAGTCACCTTTCCTGCCAAGAATATTATATAACTCTATCATCTTAGAAAATAAAAAATCAAATTTTTTCATTAACATAAAAATTATGCTCGTACCTGCCAGTGAAACAAAAATACTTCCAATAATATCGAAAGGAAAATGGATACCACAAAAAATTCTTGCAACTCCAACAGATAGAGAAAGAATAAAGAAGATAATTCCTTTTTTATAATCTTTAAGAAAGATCAACGAAAAAGTTATAGCAAACATAGCTGTGCCATGACCACTCGGAAAGGATGTTTCAGGAGCATGTTGAATTAACTCTTTTCCCAAACCAATCATGAAGGGTCTCGGATGAAAATAAGTTAAAGTAATCCCCCATGTAATAATTAGAGATATTAAAACAGAAAAAAGGATGAATAGAACTTTTATTTTATTCTCATCATTTTTTGATTTTTTAAACCACAAATAAATAAGAAATATAGGGATAATAAAAATAAAATAATTTGCTATAAAAATCATAATTCCATCTAATACGGAATTTTTTCCTGCAAAATTATTAATAAGGTCAAAGAAATAAATATTTACATCGGAAACAGTCTTAAGTATCATGAATTAATGCCTCCTAAGAGTTTGTAGAAATTCATAACTTTTAAAATACGAAAAGATTTATATTGTTTTTGGTAATAAAAAATCTCAAGGTGATCTCATGAGACTTAAAATTCATGACTGGCATCAGGAAAATGCAAAAAAAACGGCAGATTTTGCGGGATACGAGATGCCTATCTGGTATTCGAGTATTAAAGATGAACATTTAACTGTAAGGAACAATGTAGGCATATTCGATGTTTCTCACATGGGAGAGATAATAGTTGAAGGCAAAGATGCGCTTGAGTTTCTTCAGTATCTAACTACAAACGATATCTCAAAGCCTCCTCCAGTCTCTGCAACTTACGCGTTAATACTCAATGAAAGGGGAGCGATAAAAGACGAATGCCTCGTGTATAATCTGGGAGATAAATATATGGTTGTATATGACGCTGTGGCGGTAGAGAAGATATATGAATGGTTCTCATTATTTTCCAGATTTTATGACGTAAATATTGTAAATAAGAGTCATGATATGCAGTTATATTCCATTCAGGGACCTAAAGCAGAACTTTTATGTAAAGAATTATTTGGTATAGATATAAAGGAAATGTGGTGGTTCCAGGCAAAAAAAATAAATTACAAAGGTGTAGATATAATTGTCTCCAAATCAGGATACACAGGTGAAAATGGATTCGAACTTTTCTTTGAAGCTGATTTGAAGTATTGCAGGGACGTATGGGAGGAAATATTAGAAAAAGGTAAAAAGTATGGGATAAAGCCGTGCGGTCTCGGAGCAAGAGATACCCTGAGAATAGAGGCAGGATATACACTATACGGAGAAGATACGAAGGAAAAACAGTTACTGAGTGCAGATATAGACAGCGTAACACCGTTAGAAGCTGGGCTGGACTTTGCTTTGTCTTTTGACAAAGATTTTATAGGGAAAAAGGCTCTAAAAAATCAAAAACTTCAAAAAAAGATAATGCATTTCAAACTCACAGAAAGGGGGATACCGAGAGAGAGATGCAAGATCTTTGTTAACGAAAAAATAGTTGGTGAGGTAACCAGTGGAACACAGTCTATGAATGGTGACGGGATAGGATTATGTTTTGCGGATGCCAATTTAAATATTGGAGATAAAATTTATATAGAGATAAGAGGAAAACAAAAAGAAGGAGAGATCGTGAAACCTCCTTTTTACGATCCCAAAAAATATGGAGCTTTTAGAGAGGTGATTTAATGGTAGTTAAAGAAGGTCTTTACTATACGAAAAAGCATGAATGGCTGAAGGTAGAAGGAAATACTGGTATAGTCGGGATAACCGATTATGCGCAGGAAGAGCTGGGGGATATAGCGTATATAGATCTTCCGGAAAAGGGGAAGGAGCTTAAAAAAAGTGGAGAGATATGCGAGATAGAGTCCGTAAAGGCAGTCTCTGAGGTATATTCTCCCGTATCTGGAAAGATTATCGAGATAAACACAGAACTGGGAGATAAACCTGAAAAAATAAATGAAACTCCTTATGGTGCGTGGATAGTAAAGATAGAACTTTCTAACAAGGGAGAGATAAAAGATCTGATGGATAAAAAACAATACGAAGATTATCTAAAGAGTCTTTGACTTCATTTGAGGTTTCTACATGGGTACTAGGAGCGGTATAAAAAAAGCATATGTAAATTTTGTAGGGGATAGAAAAAACATAATTCTCGGTGCATTCACAATTTTTATCCCTATACTCTATGAACTCTTCGGTTTTGTAGGAACGGAGCAAAGTATAACACCGTATACACTTCCTGCAACTGTCACAAATACTCTGCAGAATATTTTCGGTACTAAAGGAGTCACAGCATATTCTGCATCCTATTACTATTTTTTTATCCAGTTATTAGTTCTGGGAGGATTGGCGTGCGTCATATTCTTCACTAAGAAGCCGTGGGTGTATTTTCTTGCAGCATTGATCTGTTTTGTTGTCGACTCAACAATTTATCTTATATTTCCTTTAGCTCCTCCTGTAAGGACTGGAGCAGCAGTACCTATAAGATTAAATCTTTTCCCTGTATCTGACTATATTATTACAGCAAAATATTCTGCATTTCCAAGCGGCCATATAATGGCTTCTTTTTTGGGTTTTTTAATATGCAGAAAAGAGAATTTCAAGAAAATTGAGGTATTGTATATCATGAATACTCTCATTATGAGTTTTGTAGTCGTATATCTGGGAGAACATTATCTTGTAGATTCATTTGGAGGAATACTTCTGGCAGTATTCGCTTTTAAAATGGCAAATTATATTGGTAAAAAGTATATGACTACCGAATCTCGACCTCTATCTCCATAACCTCTAAAATAAAGTTCCCTTTCGCTTCTATTTTTATGACATAGAAACCAGAAGGAGATGACTCTGGAATATCCAAATACACTGTATAGGTTTGGATAGATCTTTTAGGTATGTTAGCTATTTCTGGCGAGCATGCAACACAAAAATTATTAAATAACTAATAAAAGAATAAAGTCATGAAGAGTAAAAAACCGTTCGTCATCGATGAAAAAATTTACAAGAGATATGATGAAAGAAAACAGCTTTTCTGCAGAACTGATGTTGATAAGGAATATAAAAATTATAGAAGAGAGATATATGAAAGAATGGGTGATACTCTAAAAGAAAAAAAACCCGGCTACTCGAGGATAGATTACGCGCTTGATTCTGCTGCATGGACTCTTTACGAGACATTTAAACTGGTACCAAAAGAGAACATAAGAGGACTGGGATACTATGATTCCTATAAATCGCTTCCAAAATACAGAGTAGAAGATAAAGAGAAAATGAGTAAAATAATAAAGAGAGTGGCTTCCTTTTTTGGAGCTTCTCTGACAGGAATTACCAATTTTGATGAGAAATGGGTTTACTCATATGATTGTAACGGAGATAAGATAGAGATATCAGAGAAATATAAGTACGCCATTGCGATGGCAGTTGAAATGGACCCAGTAGGATTGGGATCGTCTCCTTCCACAACATCCGCAGCAGCCACAGCTCTTGGATACTCACAGATTACTTTTCTTGTGATGCATCTCGGAGAGTTTATCAGATCGTTAGGTTATCATACGATTGACATGCTCAATGACACTGCTCTCAGCATACCCCTGGCTATAGAAGCTGGATTAGGCCAATTAGGGAGAAATGGACTTTTGATCACAAAAGATTACGGACCTAGAGTAAGGATATGCAAAATATTTACAGATTTGCCGTTAGAAATAGATCATACGATAGATTTCGGAGTTACAAATTTCTGCAAAAATTGCAAATTATGTGCGGAAGCCTGTGAGGCTGATGCGATATCCTTTGATGATGAGCCCTCTTTTGAGACAAAATGTTCTGAAAATAATCCTGGCGTTAAAAAATGGTATATAAACGCCGAAAAGTGTTATGATTACTGGTATGAGAACGGCATGGATTGTGCTACGTGTATAACAGTTTGTCCTTTCAGCAAAATAAAACAAAATAAACCAGGGGATTTCTGGAAGATTTAAGTTTCATCACTCTCTCTTTTCGAAAAGTAAAAAATATCTCTGTGGAATACGTATCCCCTCTTTTTAAATAATTTTTTTGAGCTGTCGTTATAATCCTCAATAAGTGTAGCATAAATTTTTATTCCTTTCTCTCTGAGCCAGTTTTCTCCATATTCTATGAGTTTTGATGCCACTCCCTTTTTCTGGAACTCTGGAAGAACTGCCAATCTGTTTATCCAGCCTTTTCTTCCTTCGTGATTGACGATAATTACTCCTATTAACTTATTATTTTCAAATGCACCCAAGAAGAGTAAATGATCGTCTTTCATCTGTTCCTGAATATTTTCTCTACCGTCTCTGCCAAGTTTCTTAATTGGAAGTCCAGATCTCTTCCATACTTCGATAATGCTATCATAATCGCCAAATTTCAGTTTTTTAAACTCCATAGAACAAATAGAAACTTTAAAATATAAAGTTATTCTTTCCTTTTTCTGTTAAAAACTTCCAGTGCTATATAAATGAATATGAGATATAGCACAATAAGTCCAAATACAGTTTGTGTACCCGTTATTTTATCTATGGTGTAGTTTAATATGAGATAAGCAGCTGAGAAGCTCACAAATCCAAAAACAAACAAAATTACATGATACCAGAAATGTATAGATTTTTTTATATATCCCCTAAGTACATTGGAAAAAAGTGCTGTAAGAGCTCCTATATATAGATGAGGAAAACTATTCTGGAGAATAAACCCAAGAGCATAAAATATTGATCTTAAATTTATATAAGGTAGTAGCTCCCAGTTTGTAAGAGTGAATCCTTTATATATTCCTACAGCTCCCAAAATTCCACTTAGTGTGTAGAGTAGATAATTAAAATTCTTAACAGTCAGGTAATCTTCAAGCCCGAATCCTTTCATAAATAGAAATATTCCTGAAACTATGCCAACTCCTACCAATCCGAATCCAGCATTCCATGGGGTATCGTAAATAGTAAAATTTATCTGCTCCAGGAATGAAGATAAGGCTAATATTAAGATTATAACACCAGGAAGTCCAAAGATTAATCCCGCTGTTTTCTTATCTTCAAGAAGCCTCCCAAGATATTTTTGGATTATAAAGTAGGTATCCTCTATACTTTCGCTTTGCTGGACAATAAGTCTTTCTTTTGAGAGTATCTCTACCTTTGACTGAATTATCGGGATCACATTTTCATCTTCCCTGCCGTCAGAAACAAAAATAACGGCTTCCGCATCAAATTCTTTTAAAACGGAGTCTAATTGCTCAGAAATTACCGCATCTGATTTAATTCCTACTTCTTTGTCTCCTGTCAAGGCAGCAACTTCCACAGCTTTAAACTGGTCTTGATACTCGTCATATAATTTTATTACATCAAAAAGAACGTTCATGTCTGATTCTGCCGGATCTTTTATAGCTAATTTTACAGCAGCATCCAAAATTTTCTCTCTTCCAACAATAGGGCCCTCAATATCTGTTTTTATTTCTATATCGTTATCTCTATCTACCGAGAGAATCAAGACCTTTTTATCCAACTTCATTACCTCTTTTATGTTTTCTTTGTTTAAATAGTTTTTTATTTATCTAAATATTTTTCTTTTAATATTCTTTTCACACTTTCTACTTTATCGCTTTTCCTGACCTCTTTATCTCGTCTGTCGTCTATCTTAATAAGGGTACTTACTCTTGTTGCTCCCAGATCAAAGAGTTTTTCATGCGCTCTTTTTATTACAGGCATTATATGATCCCATTCTCCTTCAATGATCGTACCCATCGGATTAAGCTCATAATCGAGTCCAGCTTCTTCAAATATCCTGATCACTTCAGCTACATATTTTGACAAATTTTTTTCGCCAATGGGTGATATGGCAACTTCCAGTATCATATGCTTACCTGCGGTCTTCCCATCGTTGCAGCCAGGTCATTGAGTTTTTCAACTCTTTTTATCGTCGAGGGATGTGTGGAAAACAGATTTATAAGACTCTCTCCTCTGAACGGATTTACTATGAACATATGGGCCGTAGCAGGGTTTTCTTTTCTCATAGGTTTTTTTCTTACAGAGTTCTCTATTTTTATAAGTGCTCTTGCCAACTGATCTGGCATTCCTGTGAACTGTGCACTTCTTTCATCAGCACCGCACTCTCTCGTCCTCGATATAGCCATTCTTATTATCAGCGCAGCCAGGGGTAGAAATACTGCCAGCAGAACTATACCTACTATCTGAGAGCTTCCTCTGTTTCTCCTGCTGCCAAAGATCATGAATCTGCCCATGAATCCAAGGTATCCTATTATGGCAGCTATTACCGCGGCTATCGTCTGTATTTTCATATCATTATTTTTTATATGTCCTATCTCATGTGCAATGACGGCTTCAAGCTCGTTTTCATTGAGAAGGTTTAGAGCACCTTTGGTAACAGCTACCACAGCATTGTTCTCGTTTCTACCCGTTGCAAATGCGTTAGGAACATTGTTAGGAATATAAGCAATCCTCGGCATGGGAACTCCTGCATTCATTGCTATCCTCGATACAATGGAGTAAAGTTTCGGATATTCATTCTGCGTGACAAATTTAGCTCTGTACATTGAAAGTACTATCTTATCAGAGTACCAGTAAGATATGAAATTGACCAGTATTGCCATTATGAAGGCTAAACTCAAGATCTCTATAGGATATCCAAGTATCATTCCGATTATTCCTCCTGCAGCTACAAGAATGAGCGTCAGAAAGATCATCAGAGCTCCTGTTTTCAGACTCATTATATCACCATATATTATTCTATGTTTGTGATTAAAAAGTTTTTCATCTTTTTAGAATTTTATTCCTCACCGCATAAAAGTAAGCGAGAAGAATACCACCACCAAAAATACCATATGTCAAAAGTGTTAAAAATCTACCGTGCACACCAACAAAATATTCAAAAATAAACAACGGAAGTAATATTACCAGATATTTTAAATTAAAACTCAGTTTTGGTCTCAATATAACTAAAGAACAGGAAGCGGCAAAGATGCAGGAGAGACTCGTAGCTAATCCCGCTCCAAAAATGGAATACTTCGGTATTAAAAGGAAATTAAGGAATATATTAAGAAAAACTGTACATCCTATTATCTTTGCAGGAACCCGAGGCCTGTTCGTACCCTGAAAAATAGAGTTTGAGGTATAATAGATAGAATATGCTATCATGCCTAACGAAAGTATTTTCAGAGCATTGTGTCCTGAGATCTCTCCTGTAATTACGTATAAAATCTCCTTTGAGAATGCAAAAACTGAAATCATAATGGGGATACTCATGTAAAAGTTTAGAGAAAAACTGCTTTTTATCTTTTCATCAATTTTTTCGTTTAGCGCTATTTTTTCAGATATTTCCGGAAGAACAACACTTGCCAATGCAATGGCAAAGGCTGGAATCAGTCTAGCTGTGGGCATTACTATCCCGTAGATAGACGTTTCCATGGGTGTGAAATAATGCCCCAATATAATTATATCTGTATTGAAAAGAAAAACAAGACCTATTGCCGTGGCGGAAATCGGTAAAGAAAATTTAAAGATCCTTTTGAATTCTGGAAAAACAAATTTTCCGTTTACATTGTATTTTTTGTAGAAATATATTCCAAATATAGTGCTTACGGCATACCCGAATCCGAATGCCAAAAATATAAAGGAAAATTTATAAAAGGCCATAGATATACCGAATATAAGAGAGAATAACTCCATAATCACTAGAAGAATTGAAACCGTCTTGATCTTTCCAATCCCCATGAATATCCCTGTAAATATAGAGAAAATTACTCCAAAAGGAACAATTATAACAGCTATTCTGAAATAATACTCGCAATTAGAGAATTCTTTCCCAAAGAAAGATGAAAATGGAGAAGCCAGAAAAAACAGGACGACAAATATGATTAAACCAATAAACACAAAACCGAATGATGATTTTACATAATTCTCTTTTTTTGCCTTATACTCTGAGACAAACTTTGATATGGAAGGTGTTATACCATAGGAAGTTAGCATCAATATCAAACTCTGAACAGGAAGTATGACGGAGAGGATTCCAAACTCCGTAGTGCTCAAAATATTTTTAAGAAGAACTCTGAATATAAAATTAAAACCTCTATTCAGAATATTGGTACCAAAGAGCATGAGACTCTTTTTAAACATATTTTTAGTTTATCTCTCTTTTTAAAAAGTTATCTTTTCACCCGTCTATCGAAATATTTAAATATTCGGACGAACAAGATTATCTTATGTGTCCGAATTTTGTGAATAGGAAAAGAGAACTAGAATTTTTAGAAAATAAATATAAAGAAGGAAAGAGGCAGCTTATAGTAATTTATGGTAGGAGAAGAATTGGAAAGACAGAACTCATTACCCATTTTGCAAGAAATAGGGAACACATATATTTTTTAGCTAACAAAAGAGGGACTCTTGCCAATGCAGATAGATTTGCAGAAAAGGCTGCCAAGTTTTTTAACGATATAAAGCCTGCAATAAAAGATTTTGATGATGTATTTAGGTATATTATAAACAGAATCAAGAACGAGAAATTAGTCATTGTTATCGATGAATTTTCCTACTTGGTAGAAAAAGACCCGGCAATCCCTTCAGTTTTTCAGGTCATAGTCGATGAGATACTAAAAAAAAGTAATGTAATGCTTATTCTTTGTGGTTCGAACATAAGCATGATGGAAAAGGGTGTTTTAAGTTATAAAAGCCCGTTGTATGGAAGAAGAACAGGGCAATGGAAATTAAATCCACTGAATATAAAAGCTATCATAAAATTTTTTCCAGATCTCGATATGATGAACATAATTGAATTTTACAGTGTGGTTGGTGATATTCCAGCTTACCTCATCAAACTAGACCCTAAAAAAGATTTATTCGAAAATATCAGAAAAAAGATTTTGACAAAGGGTGAGTTTTTGTACGATGAAGGGAGAAATTTATTGATGCAGGAATTAAGAGAACCTGACACATACCTTGGTATTTTAGAAGCTATGACAAAAGCAAGCAGACCTGGAGAAATAGCCAATCTTGCCAGAATTGAGGCAAAAGACCTACCGAAATACATCAAAAATTTACAGAAAATAGATATAATAGAAAAAATTAATCTTATTACCGAAAGGAAACCCAAAAAAACTTTATATATGATTAAAGATAATTTCATAAAACTTTGGTTTAGGTTTGTCTATCCAAACAAATCAGAACTCGAGGAAAACGATATAGACGAGGTCTTGGCCGAAATAAGAAAAAATTTCAGTCAGTATGTTGGAAAATGCTTTGAAAAATTCTGTTTTAATATGCTGAGAGAAGAATATATTAAAATTTTCAAATTTACAAAGATAGGCAAGCAGTGGGGCAAGTTTAAAGGCGAGAAAGGAAAAAATACTTATGAAATTGATATGGTTGCCTTAAATGATAAAACCGTGCAAATTCTTTTTGCGGAATGTAAATGGAGAAATAATGTTAATGCAAGTAAACTTTTACAAGAACTGAAAGAAAAAGCAAATTATGTTGAATGGCATAAAAATGAAAGAAAAGAGTATTATGCCATCTTTGCAAAATCTTTCAAAAACAGGGTAAAAGAAAGGAACGTTTTCTGTTTTGATCTGAATGATATTGAAAAACTCTTAAAATAAAAGAAAATCAAAAACCACAAGAAGCTTATAGTATTTGTTTCTGGAGGCGTAGTTTGCGGACTCTCAGAGATACACAAAGAAAATATTATCAAGATTGTTATCAATGCCCAGATTTTCATGAATGATATAAAGATATAAAAAATAAAAAGGTTTTCATTTTCTACACATTTTTTATCCATAACATTTATATCTCCTCTTTCTTATCGTATCACATGTATGAGGTAGAGGAGATTTATCCGGATAAAAAGGATCAATTTATAGAGGAATTCAAGGACAAAATCCTTTATGAAAGAAAAGCAGATATTGCGGGAATGTGTATAAAACTTTTGACAGATAGCCATGGTTTTAAAGATATGTGGGAAGACAATTTCAAGCACATGCTAGAATATATAAGACCTCATGGAAGAATCTTTGCATTAAATAACGGAAAAGAGCTTAAAGTTTTTTATGAACCGATATCAAAGACCTGTTTTATTTTAAACTCTAAATATTATGGGTATGTAAAAAGTTTGGCTCTTGCAGTAGCAGGAGATTTTCTTGAAGAGTATCACTCCATACATTCGCGCTATTCAGTACATGGTGCTGCTATAGATTACAATGGAAATGGTGTATCTATGATAGCACCGTCGGGAACCGGAAAAACAACACATTCTTACGGGCTTCTGCTTTTGAAAAACACTAAATTAATAGCCGATGACTGGTATTATACCCAGATTTTAGGAGACTCTGTAGTGGCAAGAGCTTCTGAAAAGAACTGCTACATAAGAAAGGACATCGCCAGTATATATCCAGAGTTCCAGAAAATAATTAAAAATGTTGAATTTGACACGAGACAGAGAGCTGTTGTAGATATATCCTGGGTTATTGGAAAGACAAGAACAAAAGATGAAACCACAATGCAAAAAGTAATATTCTTAAAAAGAAGCGACGAAAAGGAGTTGTATTATGAGATGAATTGGAAAGAAGCTCTGGATTATTTATTGAAAAATGATTTTTGCAATCCCCATCAATTAGTAAAAAATGAAAGAAAAACAAGGATAAGAAAAGAATTTTTTAAGAGCTATTTTAAGTTAGTAGATTTATACATGGTAAATACGAGAACACCACCTAAAGAAACGCAGGAAAATATAAGGAAGATAGTTACCTCGTAACTACATCTATTTTTTCCACGTCTTTTATCATTTTCAGGGAGATATATGTCAGAGTTTTTTCTGCTCCGTCTATCTGGGATATCTTATTTTCTATAATCTCGTAAAGATGATCTGTATCCCTTGCCACTCCAATGCCGACAATATCGTGTTCACCTGTAGCAATATGTATTGAGTACAACTCACTGTACTTTTCCATCTCTTTTGCTACTTTTTTAAGTTTCGATATCTCTGTGTCCACATGGACGAAAAAAGTCAGTTCATATCCAAGTTTAGAGAGATCGCAGTCTAGAGTGAATTTTTTTATAATCCCGTTCTTTATCATTTTATTTACTCTGTCACTGATAGTCTGTGCAGAAACATCAAATTTCTTTGCCAGATCTCTAAAAGGGATTCTCGAGTTCTTCTGAAGTTCCTTCAATATTTTTATATCAAGATCGTCTGTCATGAAGTAGATAGAAGTTTAAAAGATAAAAAAGTTTTCATAAAACAAAGTTTAAAACAACAGAGAGATAGAAAATTTTATAAGAGTTAGAAAGGTTCCTTAAAATGGATGTATACGCATTGTGGATATGAATAAGTTAGGCGAAACTGAACTTTAAATGACCATAAGAGAGTTTAACAAAAAGGAGTAAATTTTAAAAAGTCTAATTAATAACTGATATTATGCACAAACTATTCCCTATATTATTAGTTGGATGTTTATCAATGCTTTTTGCTGAAGTTTTCTCGGGGGCTTCTCAAACATGGTTTGTTAATGGCTGGGGAATCCTGCTCACTTTCCCTCTTTATCTATGTCATCTCTTGTTTTTTCTCTGGATTGCTCTGAAAAGCAAAAGAACAACTCTTTCTCAATTATATCTTTTTGGAGTCATTTTTGCACTGTATGAATCATGGATAACCAAAGTTCTGTGGGCCGGCTATATGGATTCTGCAGGACCTGGGCTTGGAACTCTCTTCGGGATTGGGATATCTGAATTTCCCATCTTGGTATTTTTCTGGCATCCGATAATGTCTTTCATTATTCCGATTCTTGTCTTCGAAATATTAACCAAAAAAGTGCTTAAAGGGCACGAGTCAATTTTAATAAAAACAACTAAAAAAACAATCCCAATAACTCTATTTTTAATCTCAATAAGTACATTCATAGCAAATGGAAATGGATTCGATCTACTATCTTCGAATGCTTCCTTGATTGGAACATTGCTGATAATTTCCGGACTTTATTATTTAACAAAAAAAGCAGATTTAAAATCTCTGGAATTAGGGAAAGTAAGTTTTATACTACTAACAATTTATTTAGTCACCCTGTATATTACAACCTTCTTTTACCTTCTTCCAGAAAGAATACCAACTGCAATAGTGCCTTACATTTCAATAATTGCTTTTTATGTAATTCCAATAATATTAATTTTAAAATCAGATAAAACAACAATAGAAATAAACACGCTAAAAGGAAATTCTTACTCAATTAATGACCTTGTTAAGTTTATGGTAATAACAATTTTAGCAGTAAATATAGCTTGCTTCATACCAAACATAAGCGCCGGAATCCTGGCAATCACTTATTATTCACTTGCAATTATAGGAACAATAACATTTGTAATAATTGTTTATAATAATTTAAAACAAATTATTGCTAAAAGTATGGAAACTCACACCACCAAAACCTGACATGTACGTATCCTCTTCGCTCCGATTTTTTCAAACTCAGAGAATGCGTATTCATCCAAACAGTGCGCAGGATATACCTTTTCTATGTTCTGGTCTTTGATAAAATTTACTGTTTTATCTGTTATTTTTTTATCAAATAAGTGAAAACCTCCCAGGAGGACAAGTATCCTCTCTTCTTTGCAAACTTCCTCTGCATACTCAACAATGTTACATATCCCTGCATGGGAACATCCGGAAATAATGACCAATCCTCTATCAGTTTTTATGACTATTGCTGAATCGTCCATAACGAAATCATCTTCGCCATTCTCCAAATAGCCTATAGATTTCGTACATTCAAATGCTGTTCTTCTCGGAATCTCTCCTAAAAATACAATGTTTTCGTTTATGAAATATGGTTCTTTTGACAGAGTTAAGTTAAAATATCTTTTCATTTCTTCTTTTGAAAAAGGAGAACCAATTGATACTTTATTATAGTACTTTTTTTCAAAACAATCAGGATGTGCTATAACATCTGCTTTTATCCCTTTCAAATGCTTTAGTCCTTCTGTATGGTCCCAGTGCCCATGGCTCAGTACTATGTAATCCGAATCAAAAAGATCAATTCCTAATTTTTTTGCATTTTCCAGAATATCCTTATTTATGGAAGTATCAAATAGTATTTTTTTACCAAAGGCTTCAATAAAGACACTGAATCCGGATTTTTCTTCTACAAATTTATCCAGCTCGTTGTGCTGTACTGAAATTTTTATCATAATTCTTCACCCATTTTCTTAAAATCTTCAATGAGAATTGGTTTCATGTTTGGATTGTACACAGCTGCGGCAGGGTGGTAAAGAGGCATTATATTCACACTGATGAACAAGTTTCTCGCTTTGAAAATCTTCCCGTGAATCTTGCCTATACTCTCAGGTTTCAGTCCGAAACTACTGAAAATGTAATTTGTTGCAAAATTGCCGAGAGTGCATATTTTCTCCGGATTTATTGTCTCTATCTGCTTGTCAAGATAAGGTGTGCACGCCTTTATTTCTTCGGGTAACGGATCTCTATTTCCAGGAGGCCTGCATTTCAGTATGTTTGTAATGTATATCTCTTCTCTTTTCAGTTCTACTAAGTTTAATAATTCGTCCAGTATCTTCCCCGCTTTACCGACAAATGGTCTTCCCTCTTTATCTTCATAATATCCAGGAGCTTCCCCTATAAACATTATATCAGCATTCAATGATCCTTCCCCAATAACAATATTGTTTCTCGTTTTCCACAGATTACAGCGTCTGCAGTTTTTTATTTCTTCATCCATATCTATGATATATCACGAAAGTTTATAAAAATTGTACTCTTATATGATCTATGAAATATTCGGATGTTAAAAAATCTGCAGTAAAAACGTTGAACAATTTCAAACAGACTCTGCCGATTTTAATAGGTGTATTGTTGCTCATATCTCTGGTTATTACTGTGGTTCCAAAAAATTTATATGCCAAGATTTTCACAGGGGCTCCTGTCGTAGACTTGTTTACAGGAGCTATCTCCGGAAGTATCGCAGCAGGGAACCCATTAAATAGTTATATCATCGGTGGAGAGCTGTTGAATCAGGGAATTAGTTTGATTGCAGTAACAGCATTTATTCTCACATGGACTACTGTGGGAATGATACAGCTTCCTGCAGAATCTTTAATGCTCGGAAAGAAATTTGCAGTTACAAGAAATGTGGTGAGCTTTGTAACATCTCTGATAATAGCTAGTTTAACAGTTTTTACGTTGGGGGTATTATGAAAAAAAATAGTACTGGATGGATCTTTCTTATACTTGTTTGTATACTCTACGTTGTTGCAGGACTCATAGATTTTACGTATGTAAAAAATGCATTTTCAATGTTTGTAACGACTCTCTGGAAAGTTCTTCCTATTCTTGTTGTCGTTTTTGGTTTTATCTTTCTTTCCAATGTTATCTTTAAACCTAAAAAAGTTATAAAATATTTAGGTGTAAATGCAGGATTAAAAGGATGGATTATTGCAATTGTTGGAGGGATATTATCTTCAGGACCTATATACATGTGGTATCCTCTTCTCAATGACTTGAGGGAAAAGGGAATGAAGACTTCATTTATTGCTACTTTTCTTTATAATCGTGCAGTTAAAATACCTTTACTTCCATTAATGATATATTATTTTAGTTGGGGATTCGTTCTGGTACTTACTTTTTATATGATTTTATTTTCCGTAATTAACGGGATTGTAGTTGAAAAATTGATACTCATTGAGAAGGTTTAAAAATAATGGAAATTTATAATTGCTCTCAGAAACTTTTTTATAAATTTAACAGTCAATGAGTATATGAAAACAATAGGACTCATTGGCGGTATGAGCTGGGAATCTTCAGCAGAGTACTATCGAATCATAAATGAAACGGTAAAAGAAAAGTTAGGGGGTCTCCATTCTGCTAAATGTATAATGTACAGTGTTGATTTTGAAGAGATCGAAAAATTACAGCATGAAGGAAAATGGAAAGAAGCTACTGAGTTAATGATCGATGCCGCAAAAAGGATTGAAAAAGGGGGGGCAGATTTTGTTGTCATATGTACGAATACAATGCATAAAATGGCAGATGAAGTTCAATCAAACATTAATATCCCGTTGTTGCATATTGCCGATGCAACTGCTGAAAAGATCATGTCAAAAGGATTGAAAAAAGTTGGTCTTTTGGGTACAAAGTTCACAATGGAAGAAGATTTCTATAAAGGTCGTTTGATTAAATTTGGATTGGATGTTATAATACCAGAAGAAGACGAGCGTGAGATAGTTCATAATATTATTTATAAAGAATTATGTCTTGGGGAAATTAAAGAATCTTCAAAGGAGAAATTTAAAAAGATCATTGAAAATCTAGTTTTTAGAGGAGTTGAAGGAATTATTTTGGGATGCACTGAAATACCCCTTTTAATCAAACAAGGAGATTGTCCCGTCCCCCTCTTTGATACGACCAAGATACATGCCCAATCTGCTGTCGAGTTATCATTAAACAAATTTTGATCTTCCCATACTATTTTCTCTATTCACTACCAAAAAATTTATATTGTTCACATTTATACCTTTATTAAATCAAGTAAAACTTCGATTTTGCTTGATATTATATATTTAAATAAGGGTGAGTTAAAATGACAGTAAAACCAGAGAAAGTTTTAGGGATTCTGAAAAAAAGAATGCTTGTAGACGGATTTGATATTGTTATAGATATGAACAGGAGCCAGGGGAGTTATATAGTGGATGCGAGAAACGGAAAAAAATACCTGGATTTCTACACATTTTTTGCATCATCTGCGTTGGGCATGAACCATCCAAGACTTAATAATGAAGAGTTCAAGGAAAAGATCTTTAAGCCTGCGATTACAAAGGTGGCTAACTCAGATATATACACTACTTATATGGCAGAGTTTGTGGATACATTTTCAAGGGTAGCCATGCCCGATTATTTGCCGCATCTTTTTCTGATCTCTGGAGGAGCATTAGCTGTTGAGAATGCATTGAAGGTATCTTTCGACTGGAAGATTAGAAAAAACTTTGCAAAGGGGATGAAAGAGGAAAGAGGTCATAAAATCATACATTTCAAAGATGCATTTCATGGTAGGACAGGGTATACACTTTCCCTCACAAATACAGCAGATCCAAGAAAATATATGTATTTCTCTAAATTTGACTGGCCCAGGGTGCTAAATCCGAAGATAACATTCCCATTAGAAGAACATATAAACGATGTTAAAAAAGCAGAAGAAGAAAGTATTTCCCAGATAAATGAGGCAATAAAAAAAGAAAATGGCGACATAGCGGCCTTGATCATAGAGCCCATTCAGTGCGAGGGAGGGGACAATTACTTCAGGAAAGAATTTTTCAAGGAACTGAGAAAGATATGTGACGAGAATGAGATAATGTTAGTTTTTGACGAAGTTCAGACGGGATGTGGAGTTACAGGAAAGATGTGGGCGCATGAATATTACGTCAATCCTGACATACTCAGTTTCGGTAAAAAATTCCAGGTGTGCGGAATTTTAGCCAGTAAAAGAGTGGAAGAGGTAGAGAAAAACTGTTTTGAAGAATCCAGCAGGATAAACTCCACGTGGGGGGGTAACCTAGTTGACATGGTAAGGTCAACAAGGATCCTTGAGGTAATAGAAGAGGAAAAACTTGTAGAAAACGCCAGAAGACAGGGAGAACTACTACTGAAAATACTTCACGATGTCCAAAAAGATTTTCCAGACATGATCTCCAATGTAAGAGGATTGGGACTGTTATGTTCTTTTGACATGCCGGATACTAATACCAGAAACGAGTTCAGGAAGAGATGTCTTGAGGAAAGAATGATCGTACTTCCTTGTGGCAAAAGATCTATAAGGTTCAGGCCTATACTCTGTGTAAAAGAAGAACAGATGAGAGAAGCAGATGAAAGAATGAGAACTGTACTTACTAAGATGAAAAAATAAATTATTCTTTTTTTCTATTTCTCATACTGTTTTTTCATTCTATTTTTCACAACTCCAATAAATATGATAAGAATACCAAAGATTCCAATATAAAGACTTCTTTTAATGCAGTCCTTTACATCTCCTTCATGAGCTACGGAATACTCAAAATGTGAATCGTTTTCAGATGTATTTTTGATAACAAAAGTGTAGAATCCAGTTTTTTCAGTGTTAAATTTTATCATCCCCTCATTTTCCAGCTCTAATTTCTTTATGTGGTCGATCTCAT
>Ga0315541_1000158_pt1 | contig 71373 bp, 70 predicted proteins | sample SalMarSW160190MG_FD_203095 | JGI IMG/M metagenome (GOLD analysis project Ga0315541, IMG submission 203095) | Salt marsh sediment microbial communities from the Plum Island Ecosystem LTER, Massachusetts, United States - Salt Marsh Sediment SW1601-190 ... | reverse complement strand
CCCTTCCTTCCTGCAGAGACCTCTGAGGATCACTCAGGTGATGGGACGGCCCTCCGTGGCGCCGGCGAGGAAGATCCCGTTGAAGAGGAGCTTGAAGGTACCGTGGGGTTGTCCGCGCTGGGCGATCTCAGGACCGAAGAGGAAAAGGTTGCCGCGACCAACCTTCGCCTCTGCCATGGCCACTCCTCCCTGTAGACGCTGCTGGCCCCAGGCCCACCCGCTCCTCAGGGGCGTCGGGGAGTCGAACCAGGCCACGGGCTTGACACCCATGCCCACCGCCGCGGGATGGAAGCGGAAGACCGGACTGTTGGCGAAGAAGACGTCCGCCTCCTCGTCCATGCCCCATGCGATGGGCCGTGTGGTGTCCACGCGGACCCGCAGGACCGATCCGGGGACGTAGTAGTCCCCCTCGCCCACGGGCCGACCCTCCCCATCCACGAGGTGGTTCGTCATGGGGAGCCCGGCATGGGTCGCCATGGCCACCGAGCTTCCAATCGCGATGATCGTCCCACCCTCCTCGAGGAAGCGGAGGAGTTGCGGCACCGTCTCCTTCACCGTCACCGACCCGAGCCAGGACCGATACTCCTCGGGAATGTCCGTCGGCGCGTCCCCGAAGATCTCGAAGCCCTCGCTCGACCGGTCGGAGGCCGGGATGGCGCCGGTGACGAAAACCAGAACGTCATACTCTTTTCTGAGGTCGCCTGCGTCGAGCGACTGGGGATACACGACCTTGAAGGGGAACTCGAACTGCTCCATTAGCCAACGGGTCCACCCGGACGGCATGGACCCTCCGTATTGGTCCCACAGGCCGACACGGACCGGGTTCAACTCCAGGACCGGGACCCTGGGTGCCGAGGCGATCCCTTGAACATCCACACCCAACTCGGATGCCCACTCTGACAGCTTTTCCACAATCCCCGGCGCAGCGGGGACGTAGACGGTCCCGGCCGGATGGGTTCTGCCATTAACCGTCATTGCCTCCTTTAGCCAGTTAACATCCGCCTTCTCTGCGAGGAGCCGATTCGTGACCACGGCTACGTCGTTCTGGGCGTGGCTGAGGAGGAACCCGGCGGCTCCCTGCGCAGCGGAGACCGTGCCGGCCGGCGGCCGCTGCAAGCCGGTCACGCGCTCGAACGGACCGTCGAATGCCTCGAGGATCCTGTCGAACTGGACGCCCATCTGGTATGCAAGGGTGTATCCAGCGTTGTCGTACGGAGCGACGGGGGGACCGCCCTCGTACTTGAAGTCGTTGGGGTGGTCTTGGGGCTCGAACATGTCGAGGACGTGCGGCCGGTAGGCTTGAGCGGTCTTGACGATCCACGAGTTGGCCGGATATCGCTCTCCCTCGACCTCGAAAGGCGCGGTGGCGCGGTGGACGGTCACCCCGGTCTTGATCAGTGCGTTGATGAACTTGGTGGCGGTGGGGAAGTCCTTCTGGTCGGCGGGGATGACATAACCACGGGGGTCCCGGTCCTCGGGCCTGCGGAGTTCGGAGTCGAAGTAGCGAGGCGGAACGCCCGACGAGAAGTAGCCGGCCAGGGCTCCCGTCTGGGACCCGAGGAACCGCTCGGGGTTCCCGTCCCGCTCCAGCACCTCGTACAACCGGGCTACCCGTGTGGGCGTCAGCGTCCAGCTGTCCGTGCTCCCCTTTTCAATCTGCGTCCGGCCCACCTTCCACATGTTGAGCAGGAGCTGCTCCCGGTTCCGGGACGCATAATCGACGATGGCTTTGTTGGCGGTCACCTCGTAGTCCACGGATTGACGGAAGTGCCACTCCTGCGGGGCGATGGGCATGAAGTAGTCCCCGTCCGGGAGGATCCGGCTGGGGACGAACTGGACCCGGATGGGCGTCGGGTTTCCCTGGGTCTCGGTGAGGATCCCGATCTGGTTGTGGAAGTAGACGGTCGTCCGAAGACCCCCGTTCCACCACGTGGAGAACGGTCCCCCCTCCTTCATGGTCACCCCCGGCTTGTCCTCGAACAGGAAGCGCGCCTGCATGGCCATGCCCACCTGCTCGATGCCCGCCAGGACCAGGGGGTCGATGTTGTAGTTGGCTGGATACCTGAAGGGCGGCGCGAACATGATGGCGCCCGCCGGGCCCACCTGGTGGTGGTTGTACATGATCTGCGGCATCCACTCGATATAGAGCTGCCGGGACATGTTCTCCGTCTCGGGCATGGCGACCATGTACGAGTCCCGGTTGTTGTCGTGCCCCACGTACTTGTGGTAGAGACGCGGGATGCCGCCCGTGGTGCGTTTGAGCGGGTCGGGCTCGCGCATGTACCAGTCGCCCAGGAGCTCCTGTCCGTCGGGGTTGGCGTGGACGAAGAGGATGATCACGTCGTCGAGGAAGCGGAGCGTCTCCTCGTCGTTGCGGCTGACCATCTGCCAGATGGTCTCCATGAGCTGCTGGGCTCCGAGGATCTCGGAGGCGTGGAGGCCCCCGTCGATCCAGACCACGGCCCTTCCTTCCTTGGCCAAGGCCCGGGCCTGCTCCTCGCCGATGCCTTCAGCCAGCGCCATCCGCTGGGAGATCTCCTTGTAGCGCGCCAGCTTCGCGTGGTTCTCGGGCGAGGTCACGATGGCCATGAGCTGGCGGCGCCCCTCGGCCGTCGTGCCGATATCCTGCACGACCAGCCTGGGGCTCTCGCGGTCCAGGATGCGCCAGTAGGCCTCGAACTTCGTGTAGTTGGGGAGTTGATAGTCCGCACCGATGGCGTGGCCGAAGAAGGCCTCGGGGGTGGTGAGATTCTGCGCTCGCACTGGAGTTGCGAGGGCGCAGGCGGCGAAGACCACCACCGCCCACGCGCGGGCACGACGGGCATCACGTGGGAACATGAGGACCTCGGCGTTGGGGCCGGGACTGCGGTGCCACGAAAAGGCGTTGCCCTCAGGGTGCGCTACGCCGGGCACAGGCGCAAGCGTAGATCAGATCCCAATAGATCAGATCTCAGATCAGATCCCGTCGATCTGGCACCGCATGAAGGAGAGGGAGCCGGGCGCGCCGGCGGGCCCGCCTTCGGAGGCCAGCACCACCGAGCCGTCGAGGCCGATTCCTACGCCTTCTCCCTGACTCTCACGGAGCGGGCGGAGGTTGACGAGGCCGCCCTCCACCGGCACGAGGGTGTCGGCGGCGACCCGGTAGAACTGGAGGGCTTCATAGGTGCGCAGGGCGACCAGGCCGCCACGGGGTGAGACGGCCCCGCCCGTGACCTGTCGAGGGAGAATGCGCGGGCCGTCGGAGAGTCGCTGCACTTCTTCGAGCGTCACCGTGTCCGGCCGGAGGGGTCCCGGGTAGCGGTAGACCGTGACGGGGTGGTTCCGCCCCTTGGTGACGGCGAGGACGCGCTCCCCCGGAAGGACCAGGAACGCCTCGATATCTCGTGCGCCGTCGGGGAGGCGCACCGGGAAGACCTCCGCACGAAGGATGTCGGGCGCAGACGGGTTGGGCTCGGGGACCCGGAGGATCTCTCCGGACGTCCGTTCCTCGTAGTTGTCCCCCAGGTCGGCCAGGTACAGACACGACCCGCCCTGAGAGCATCCGGCGACGGCAATGTCTTCCCAATCGCGGAGGCGGGGGCGGATGGGGAATCGGGCCACCACGGCTCCCGCGCCGTCCACGGCGAAGAGCACGGATCCCGCGTCGTTGTGCGTCCAGTAGATGCCGGGATGGCGCAGGCTCACGGCGACACCCGACGCTTCCTGGATGTCATCGTCCAGGCGCACCGCGGTGAGGGACGGCTCGCACCCTGGGCCTCCGCCTGTGGAAACGGGACCGCAGGCTACCGCCAGGAGCATGGCCACGGCGGCGCCGGGTCGGAGGATGGGTGGAAGGGTCACGGGTTCAACGGTCGCGTCAGGGTGTCCCACCCGGCATCGTGGCTTCGTTGTAGACCAGGGTGAGGATCTGGACGAAGGCGTCGGTGGGGAGCGCGCCCTGGATCGGGGGATACCCCACAACGAAGAACGTGGGGCTTCCGCGCACCCCGATGTCCCGGGCGAGCGAGGTCGCTCCCTCTACCCGCTCTGTCCGGCGGCCCTCGGACAGGCACGAGTCGTAGCGCGGGAGCTCGGCGCCGCTCTGGGTCGCCAGGCCGCGGAAGACCGAGGCCGGATCGGCAGACCTCTTCCACTCGCCCTGGTGCCGCCAGATGAGGCTGTTCATGGAGTGGAAGAGCGTGTCACCCTGCTCCAGCACGCACTCCGCCGCGGTGGAGGCGGCCGTGGTGTTTCCGAACATGCCGCTCACGAAGGGGAGGAACTTCCACTCGACCTTTCCCGTGTCCACGAAGTCCCGGAGCACCACGGGCCAGGTCTCCTCGTGGAACTTGCGGCAGTACCCGCACCCGTAATCCGAGAACTCCACGATGCGCACCGGGGCATTTTCGACACCCCGGTTCATGCCCAGTTGGGAGAGGTCCAGCGTCTGGGGCTCGGGCTCGGCGGCGACGCTGGCGGCTGCCAGGAGCTCGCGGGTGGCTCCCTCGGTCCCTTCCGCGCCCCGGGCCGGGACGTCGGCGCACGCGGCCGTGCCCACCAAGGCGGCGACGACCGCCGGCACAACGTGTGCCCTCATGGCATCTCCAGGTTCACGAACTGTCCCATTCCGGCCAGCGCTCCCGCCAGCGCGGCGTAGCTCCCGGTGATCATCATCAGTCCGACGAGCGCCAGCACCACGCCCGCCAGGCGACCCAGTGGGACCATCCATCCACGGACACGGTGCACGCTGGCGAGAAACCCGTTGAACATGGCGGAAGCGGCCACGAAGGGAACCCCCAGCCCCACCGCGTACGTGGCCAGGAGCGCCGTGCCCTCGCCGCGGGTGGCTTCCATGCCGGCGTACAGGAGGATGGAGGCGAGCACCGGCCCGATGCACGGAGTCCACCCGGCGCCGAAGGCCACCCCTACGAGGAAGGAGCCGGTCCAGCCTGAAGGCCTGGACGCGAGGTGGAGGCGGAACTCTCGGGAGAGGCCGGGCACGCGGAGGAGCCCAGCCAAGTAGAGACCGAACACGATGAGGACGATGCCGCCGGCGCGGTTCAGCCAGGGGAGGAGTTGGGCGAAGGCACGCCCTGCGGAGGTGGCGGCCCAGCCCAACGTCATGAAGACGGCGGTGAAGCCGGCGACGAAGAGCACCGAGTGGAGGACGGCGCTCCGGCGGGCGGAGTGTGAGTTCCCGTCCTTGAGCTCCTCCAGGGTCAGGCCGGAGACGAACGCCACGTAGCTCGGCACGACAGGGAGCACGCACGGAGACAGGAACGAGATCAGGCCGGCGGCGAAGGCCAGCGGGAAGGAGACGGTGACGTCCATGGCTGCGGTGGCTGAGCCTGCGGGCTACCTCAGAGGGTGAAGTCGGTGAGGAGGCGCTTCTCCTCCTCGCCCAGCCTCGCCCGGATCTCCATGTGGCGCTCCAGACCGCTTCCCTTGAGCTTCTCCCGGAGCAATTGGTCAAGCTGGAAGAGACCCGCCGAGTTGGACAGGTCCACCGTGACTCGTATGGCACATTCCGACCCCCGCTCCAGCCGCACTCCTTCGATAGCCGCTGCGGACACCGAGTGGATGGAGAGGGATCCGGCGGCGAAGGAGATGCGCGACCTCCCTTTGGCCATGTCGAGAGCGTCGGCGATCCGCACCACGCCTGCCTCCAGCGTCATGGGTCTCCCCCCGGAGCGGTGGGAGATGATGGCGTGGAGGACCTCGGAGCGGATGAGGGTGGAGCGACGCTCGTCGTAGAGCCTGGGGAGGATCCGGCGGAGCTTGTCCTGGGCCACGAAGAGGGAGAAGGCCTCGTGGTCCACACGGTGGATGGACATCCCCACGTCGTGGAGGAGAGCGGCCAGGGCCACCACCACCTCCGCGTCTTCGGGCTCCATCGCGTAGTCGTGCACCACCGAGGGCTGGACACCGGCCTCCATGAGGAGCCTGAGCATCCTCACCGCCAGGTTCATGACGATCTTGACGTGAACCGGCCCGTGATCCGTCATGTCGAGCCGTTCCATGGCATTGACGTTCGCGGCCAGCCAAAGGCAGTAGAGGTCGTCGTCGGTGTTCACGTCCTCCATGAGCTGCCGGAGCTTGGCATTGTGCCGGTCGGGGACCGTCATCACGACGCGCCGCTCGAAACGGTCGTCCACGCCGCGGCCCGGTTCCTCCTCCTGCCGAGGGACTTCGGGCTCGTAGGGTAGATCGGTCATGGTGCGCTTCCTCGCAGGTGCATGCTCAGAGGGTCTTCTCCCAGTCGACGACCTTTTCGGCCCCGTCCACCACGACCACCGTCCCGACGATCCGGTCGTGTATGGCCTGGCGGTTCGAGTCCCAGAAGACCTGGGCGAAGCCCAGAAGCCCGGTGGCGAGCCCTGCAGCGTATCCACCGGCCCGCTCGAAGGCGGTCCACCACGTGATGGGCTCTCCGTCCAACCGCAGGACCCGGACCTTGAGGAGGCGCTTCCCGATGGTCTGACCCTTCCACCACGAGAGCATGACCGTCAGGTAGAGCGATGCCCATCCGAAGCCGAAGCCGAGCTCGTCGAGAATGCCCCGGAATGCCGTGAGGAGGGCGCCTCCCTCCTGCTCCTGGCGAAGCTCCTCGCCCAGCCGCTCCAGAGCCAGCCGCTGGGTTTCGGCGGAGGTGGTGAGGCTCGCCACCCGGGCCTGCATCTTCCTCAGGCTGTCGGCGACCAGGGTATCCGCGAACGGCGCAGCCGCACGATCGGCCTCCGCCAGGTCCGCCGTGTCCCGCACGAGGGTGCCGTCGCCCCGAGCCGCCAGGATGGCCTCATCGGTGATGGCGTCGGCATCCGGGCTCCAAGCGGCATCGTCGGGGAGCAGATCGGCGAGGACCTCGCGCACCTGCTCTTCGGTGAGCCCGGCCCCGAGGCCACGACGGGCCAGGTCCGTCGCGGCGGAGAGCGCGTCCTCACGGGTCGCCGCCCGGTCGATGCGGCGGGCGTCGCCGACGCCCTCGATGAGGGTCCTCAGGCCAGCCACGCCCGAGAGCGAGGCCTCCGGGGCGTCGAAGCGGTCAGGCGACTCGCCGGCGTCGGTCGTATCGCTGCCCAGCTTCCCCGCTACCGCCAGCCCGGCGACGATGGTGAGGATGCCGATCCAGGCGCCGAGGCAGCCCACGCTGAGGCGCATGGCGCGTCCGAAGACGCTTCCCCGCACCGGAGTGCGCTTGAAGCCCTCCCGGATGAAGAACCCCGCCGCGGCAACGCCGAGGACGAGGGCGACGTTCCTCGTGAGCAGGGTGATGACACCGACCACGGCCAGGTCGATGAGGAGCGCGGCGAGGCGTCGCCCCGGCGTGGCCAGTGGGAGGCCGAGGAGCGCGGGAGCGACCTCGAACGCATCGGGCGTGATGATGCTTCTCGGATCCCTCTGGGGAGCAACGTGGATCGGCATGTCCCGGTTGGAACGGACTACGTCCTCCGGCGCTGCGCCCAGAGCACCAGGGCCAGGCCGGCGGCCGCTCCCAGGAGGACGCCGCCGAGCAGCACGCGCTGGCGCGCGGTGGAGAGGTGGATGGGTGGCATCACGATCTCTTCGTCGTCGAGCTCGCCGGCCTCGGCGCCGGTGAGGTCCGCTTCCATCTCCTCGCCCGCCCAGCCGCAGGACGCGCACGCCACGAGCCCGCGCTCCTTGGCCGTGCGGTTGGGATAGGAAACCTCCTCACCGCACATGGGGCACGCGAGGCCCGAGGGTCGCGGCCGGATGATGCCGTAGAGCACGCCCTTGGAGAGGTTCAGCTCGCCGGCGATCTGGTTGACGCTCCAGTCCGATCCCCAGTAGAGCTCGTTGGCCTTGCGTTCGGTTTCCTGGTCGGCGGCGGCGCCGGACATGAATCCCCCCTTCCCTTGACCCTCATTTGGACCTTGAACAACATAGCTTGGCCGCACCCGTCCCGCACAGGCGAAGTGGTCCGTGCGGACGGGCTTTTTCGTTCGTGAGGAGGAACCGCGGGCCTTGAAGATCCCCGTTTCCCACGGCTGGCTCGAGGCCGTCATGAGGGAGCCCATGGAGGCGCCCCGCGGCGCTGCGGTGGTGTGCCATCCCCACCCCCTCCACGGGGGGACCATGCACACGAAGGCCGTGTACCGCGCGGCCCAGGGCTTCAACGACGCCGGGCTGGTGGCGCTGCGCTTCAACTTCCGTGGCGTCGGGGTCAGCACGGGGAGCCATGACGACGGACACGGAGAGAGAGATGATCTGCGCGCGGCGCTGGATTGGCTCGAAGCCCGGTACCCGGCGCTCCCCCTGGTCGTCGGGGGTTTCTCCTTCGGATCCATGGTAGGCCTGGGCGTGGGGACGGAGGATCCGCGCGTCGTGGCGCTCCTGGGGCTCGGGCTCCCGTTGGGGAGGGCGGAGTACGACTATTCCTACCTGGCACGCGCGGACAAGCCGGTCCTCGTCATCCAGGGCGAGGACGACCACTTCGGCTCGGGCGCGGCCGCAGCCGAGGTGCTTCGCCCCATGGGACCTCATATCACGCTGGTGCGCATCTCGGGGGCTGATCACTTCTTCGTGGGCCGATTGGGTGAGCTGCGGGAGACCGTCGCGGGTTACTTTCACACCGGCCCCGGCGCGCGCGTGCTGGCGGCCCTCTAGGGAGACGGACCATGCGCGAGCGCGACCGAGTGATCCAGAGCCTGGAAGGGGCCTTCCGGGAGGCGTTCCGCGCTGCTCAGGAGCGGGACGACAAGGAGGAGATGGCGAGGTTGGATCTCGAGTTCCAGCGTGACCAGATCCATCTGGAGGTGCTCCTGGACATCCGGGACCTCCTGTCCGCCCCGAGCCAGGGAGAGAAGGCCTCCTCGCTGCTGGAGAAGGCGCAGGCGCTGCGGCAACTGACCAGGCTACGGTGACCATGAAGATCTACACGCGGACCGGCGATGCCGGCGACACCGCGCTCTTCGGTGGGGGGCGCGTCCCCAAGGACCACCACCGGGTATCCGCCTACGGGACGGTAGACGAGCTGAACGCCAGCGTGGGCATGGCGGTGGCCGAGGTGGCAGACGCAGAGATCCGGGAGCGCCTGGGGCGCATCCAGCACGACCTGTTCGCGGTCGGTGCGCTCCTGGCGGCGTTCCCTCCCCAGGAGGACAGGCCCCGGCCGAAGGGACTTCCCGAGCTCCCCAGGGAGCGGGTGGCTGAGATGGAGGCCTGGATGGATGCCGCCGACGGCGAGCTCGACCCGCTGCGGGCCTTCATCCTTCCCGGCGGGTCGCCGGGGGCCGCCGCCCTCCACCTGGCGCGGACCGTCTGCCGGCGGGCCGAGAGAGCCGTGGTGCACCTCGCCGCGCTGGAACAGGTGGAAGACGGCATCGTGATGTACCTGAACCGGCTCTCGGATCTGCTCTTCACGTTCGCCCGTCTGGAGAACCACCGTGCCGGGACCCGGGACGTGGAGTGGCGGAAGGTGTGATCCGGATCCCGTTTACCCGTGAGCCGCGGCCGGGCGACACTCTCCGGGGGGACATCCGCATTCCCGACGGGCCGCCGCCGCGCGCCGCGGTGGTGCTGGCCCACGGCTTCAAGGGTTTCAAGGACTGGGGCTTCTTTCCGTGGGCGGCCGAGCAGCTCGTGGGCGCGGGCTACGCCGTCGTGACGTTCAACTTCTCACGCAACGGGATCGGGGTCGATCCGGAGCGCTTCGTCGACCTCGCCCGATTCGAGTCGAACACGCTTTCCCTGGAGCAAGAGGAGCTCCGCGGCGTGCTCTCGGAGGTGCTGGACGGTGACCTCCTGCCGCGCAGGCCGAGGCGCGCGGCGCTCGTCGGCCACAGCCGGGGGGGAGGACACGCGGTACTGGCGGCGGTCGCGGAGCCGAGGGTCGGAGCGCTCGTGACGTGGGCGGCGGTGGCCCGTTTCGATCGGTGGTCGGAGGAAACGAAGGCTCTGTGGCGTGCCGAGGGACGGATCTGGGTGCTGAACCAGCGCACCGGGGAGCAGATGCCCGTGGGGCTGGGGTTCCTGGAAGACTTCGAGGCGCGCCGGAGGGATCTGGACGTGAGAGCCGGGGCGTTGCGGGTCGCAGCACCCTGGCTGATCGTCCACGGCACCGCGGACCTCACGGTGGGGCCCGGCGACGCGGAGACACTCGCGCGGGCGAATCCGAGAGCCAGGCTCCATCGCGTCGAGGGGGCCGGACATACCTTTGAGGTGGGACACCCCTTCGGGGGGGCCTCACCGGAATTGCGTGAAGCTATGGACCGGACGCTGGAGCACCTGCGCCGACATCTGGAGGCCTAGCCGTGGGAGGCGAGGATCGGGGAGCGGCCATGGCCGCCAGCGTAGTCCGGACCGCCCGATCACTGGGCGTTTCCACCGAGAGCATCCCGGTCGTGAGCAGCGCCCACGCTCTCGCGATGGAGCACAGGGCCGGCGCGCTGGGGGACGACCGTCACCCCGCGTTCCTGCACCCGGGGCGCTCGGTGTTGATCCTCCTGCGGGACGTGGGTTGCCGGGACCCGGTGATGCTGGCGGCTGTTGCCGTGGTGGAATCAGAGGACGCGGAGCTTCGGGTCCCGCCCGCTCTCGTCCGCAGTGTTCTGGGTGACGACGTGGCGGCCCTGGCGGAGGCCGTGCCCATGCCTGGCGCAGAGAGCCTGGCCTACGACCTTGTCACAGCCGAGGAGCGGGTGAGGCTCGTCGCCCTGGCGGAGCGTCTCGATCATCTGCGCCACGGACACCTTCGAGACGCGGAGCGCGCGTGGCGCGCCGCCGCGCACCACCAGGCGGTCGCAGTGTATCTGCCTGTGGCCCATCGGACCCACCCGCGGCTGGCGCAGCGCTACGGACACTGGTGCCGCACGTTCGCCCGGAGGCTGGCCAGGGAGTAGGGGTGCGCCGGGGTATGCACCGGGGTGTGCGCCGGGGTGTGTGCCGGGGTGTGTGCCGGGTGTGTCTTGCGGGTGATGGGCCCTTTGGTTAGTCCTTGACCTGCTCTGGCGGGAAGTCGAAAGAAAACGACCGTTTGGGAGGCTCCATGGCCTACGTGATCACTGAGCCCTGTGTCGATACCAAGGACGCGAGTTGCGTCGAGGTCTGCCCCGTGGATTGCATCTACGAGGGATCCGACCAGTACTACATCCACCCCGATGAGTGCATCGACTGCGGGGCCTGCGAGCCCGAGTGCCCGGTCCAGGCCATCTTCCCGGACACGGACGTCCCGGCTGAGTGGACCAGCTACATCGAGAAGAACAGAGCCCACTTCGACTGAGCGGAGCCTGCACGGGCCCGGTCGAGCCGGACGAGAAAGGCGGCGGGGGGACGTCGGTCCTCCCGCCGCCTTCGTGTCACCTGGCGTCGCCGCCGGCGTGAGGCGGCCGACACCTTCCTTCAGTCAGTAGCCGAGTGAACGGATGCGCTCCAGGGAAAGGTATGAGGGTTCGGATTCGCCAGCGCGAAGCTCGCGGGAACGGGGTGTATCTTCCCCGGCCCGGATCTCGCGGACGATGAGAATGCCGGCCACCAGAGCGACAGCGCCGATGAGGCCGACGGTGAAGTTTTTCATGCTCGTGCTCCTTGGGGGTACGTCCGGCAGAATCAGCAGCACAAATCATGCCAGAAGAGGGCCGGGCCAGGGACCCGGAATCGTCGCGCTCTGACGCGGAAATGGTGGTCCGACGGAGACTTGCGCCTCAGCTTTGCACCACCGATCCTCGGAAAACTGAGCCTCACAACAGGAGAATGTGACATGAGTGCGGTGGAGCGGGACGTGCTGAAGCGAGCGCGGGAAGGGGACCCGGTGGCCCTTACCCAGGCCCTCGTCGCGATCCCGTCGGTGAACCCGACCCTGTCGCCCGGGGGGGCGGGGGAATCGGAAATCGCTGAAACCTGCGCCGGCTGGCTGCGGGGGTGGGGCTTGGAGGTGAAGATCGTGGAGGTGGCCCCGGGCCGCTGCAACGTGGTGGCCACCCTGGACGGCGACGGGCCCACCCTGCTCCTGAATGGGCACCTGGACACCGTGGGGGTGGGGGGGATGACGGTGCCGCCCTTCGGCGGTCCGGTGTGCGATGGAATCCTCCAGGGCCGGGGATCGTGCGACATGAAGGGGGGCGTAGCCGCCCTCCTAGGGGCTGTGGCGCGCCTGTCGCGTGGTGGCCCCAGGCCGCGACTCGTGGTTGCGCTCACCGCCGACGAGGAGCACGCGAGCCTGGGCATGGACGCCCTGGTGCGCTCGGGGGTGTCGGCGGACCTGGCCGTGGTGTGCGAGCCCACCACCCTGGCTGTGATGCCCGCCCACAAGGGGTTCGTGTGGGTGCGCGCGTCGTTCGGGGGACGCGCCGCCCACGGCTCACGTCCGGAGCTGGGGGTGGACGCCATCCGCCACGCTGGCATGTACCTGGCGGCGCTGGATGCCTACGCAGCCGAGCTGAGCGGACGGCCCGGGCACCCCCTCCTTGGACACGGCTCCTTCCATGCTGGGACCATCGCAGGGGGCACCGCCGAGTCCGTCTATCCCGACGCCTGCGAGCTCCTCATCGAGCGGCGAACCCTTCCGGGGGAGACGACCGCCGACGTGATGGCCGAGTTCCGGAGGGTGCTGGACGGCCTGGCCGGAAGGGAGCCGTCGCTCACCGCTTCGCTGGAGGTGACGCTGGAGCGGCCCGGGACCGAGGTGCCTGTCTCGTCCCGCTTGGTGAAGGGCCTCCTGGAGGCGGGGGATGGGGTGGGCGTTCCCAGGGCGGTGACGGGGATGTCGGCGTGGGTCGATGCTGCCTTCCTCAACGAGGCAGGGATCCCGGCCGTGTGCTACGGGCCTGGAGACATCGCGCAGGCGCACTGCGCAGACGAGTGGATCGAGGTCGCCCAGATCAGGGCGTGCGCCGACGTGCTGGAGCGCTTCGCCCGGACCCTGGCAGGAGGTGGGGCCTCGTAGCGCGCCTGATCCCCCGGCCTATTTCTTCGTCGTGATCAGGATCGCGCCGCTTGAGTAGCCCGTGCCGAAGCGTGTGGTAGCGTCGGTCGCGCTCATGTACTGCATCCCCTCCACTTCGGAGCAGGGGATGGTCCTGAGATACTCCTCGCCATCCCAGCGGACGCTGCCGTCCAGGTGGACCATGGGGAGCTGCCCGGTGCGGGACTGGAACCAGCGGGGACGGAGGCGCTGGATCGCCTCGAACGCCGACATCTGCGCGATGGGCTCGAGTTCCGCTTCGGTGATCCGGTCCAGGGAACCCTTCGGACCGATGGCACTTCCCGGCCCCGCGCCGGTGGAGCATGCCGTCGTGGCGAGGGCAAGGACCAGGAGAGACAGAGCGGCCCGCAGGGCGTGCCGACGTGTCATGATAGGCTCCTAGTGTTTCATGGTGATGAGGATGGCACCCCCGGAGTACCCCGTACCGGAGCGGGTGGTTGCATCGCTGGCGCTCCTATACTCGAGGAAGGAGACGTCCGCGGCGCGGAACGTGCGCAACATCTCGGGGCCGCTCGTCTGGGGGGGATCCGTCCAGCACGATCTCCGCCACCTTCCCCTGCTTGCTCCCCCCCGCACGTCCGGGTAACCTCAGCCGGGGCCGGTGCACCGCACCACGCCGGGCCCGAGCAGCTTTCAACGGAGGGATCCATATGAAGGCGGTGTGGGCTGTCATGGCCGTCGGTGTGCTTCTCGCATCGGGGTGCACCGCGTCGGACGAGAGCATGGCGGACCTGGTGTTCCGGGGGGGTGCGGTGTGGACCGGAGACCCCGCAGCACCTTCGGCCAGCGCCGTGGCGGTGAAGGACGGCCGCATCGTGGCCGTGGGCACCGAGGCCGACGTGGAAGGCCTGGTGGGCGGCTCCACGAGGTTGGTGGATCTGGCCGGGCGCATGCTCATGCCCGGGTTCATCGACGCCCATACGCATTTTCTCGACGGGGGCTTCAAGCTCGCCGGGGTGGACCTCCGCGACGCGGCCACGCCTGAGGAGTTCGCCCGCAGGATCGGCGAGTTCGCCGAGACCGTGCCGGCCGGCACCTGGATCACCGGCGGGGACTGGGACCACGAAATGTGGGGCGGTGAGCTGCCCAGGAAGGAATGGGTGGACTCGTTGACGCCCGACCACCCGGTGTTCGTGAACCGCCTGGACGGACACATGTCTCTCGCCAACAGCGTCGCCCTGCGTCTGGCCGGAGTGGATTCCCAGGGACGCATGGCCGACCCGGACGGCGGGACGATCGTGAGAGACGCCCGCACCGGTGAGCCCGCGGGCGTGTTCAAGGACGAGGCCATGGGCATCGTGGCGCGCGCCATCCCCGAGGCGTCCGAGGCCGACCTGGACAGGGCGCTGCAGGCAGCCGCCCGGCACGCTCTGGAGCGGGGCGTCACCCAGATCCACGATATGGCGGGCTGGGAGAACCTGGAGACCTATCGGCGAGCCCACGCGCGGGGCGAGTTGCCCCTGCGTGTGTACTCCGTGGTGCAACTGTCCACCTGGGAGCGCCTGCGGGACTTCGTGGCTGCGAACGGCCGGGGTGACGACCGGCTGTGGTGGGGTGGCCTGAAGGCCTTCGTGGACGGCTCTCTCGGCTCCACCACGGCATGGTTTCACGAGCCCTATGAGGACGAGCCGGCCACCTGCGGTCTGATGGTCACGGACTCGGCCGAGCTCCGCTCCATGATCGAGGCAGGCGATGCCGCCGGGTTCCAGATCATCGTGCACGCCATCGGCGATGCCGCCAACGACTGGCTGCTGGGCGTCTTCGAGGACGTGGCCGCGGCCCACGGACCGCGAGACCGGAGGTTCCGGATCGAGCACGCCCAGCACCTGAGCCCAGCGGCCATCCCCCGCTTCGCGGAGCTGGGCGTCATCGCCTCGATGCAGCCCTACCATGCCGCGGACGATGGGCGTTGGGCACAGAAGCGCATCGGGCCCGAGCGCATCAAGACCACCTATGCGTTCCGTTCCCTTCTGGACGCAGGTGCCACGCTGGCGTTCGGAACGGATTGGACCGTGGCACCCATCGATCCCATCCTGGGACTGGATGCGGCGGTGACGCGGCGCACCTTCGACGGCGCCAATCCGGGTGGGTGGGTGCCGGAACAGCGGATCAGTGTGGAGGAAACCCTGCGGGCCTACACCGAGGGTGGCGCGAGAGCCGGCTTCATGGAGAACCGCCTGGGGCGAATCGCGCGGGGGATGCTGGCCGACCTGGTGGTCCTCGACCGCGATGTGACGCAACAAGATCCGAAGACTCTGGGGGAGACGCGCGTAGACATGACAGTGGTGGACGGGCGCGTCGCCTACGAGCGTCCCACGGGTTGAGGCGGACGGCATCGGAGGAGCATGGAGACGGGATCGGGAAGTCCGGGCGCCAAGCCGCTCGGTAACACACGGCAGGCTGCCATCGACGCCCTCTGCGAGCACTTCGCCAACGACGCCATTTCGGTGGAGGAATTCGAGCGGCGGGTGGAGGTGGCGCACCGCGCGGCTTCGGTGGAGGAGCTGAGACAGCTTCTTCAGGACGTTCCCGAGGTGAACCTTCCAGCGCTCCGTCGGGACCGCACCGCGCCGGCGCCGCGACCCCGGCCGGGGGGCGCTCCGGCGGCCCACGAGAGAGACCAGGGATTCGTGGTGGCCGTCATGGGTGGCGCGACCCGCAAGGGGCATTGGAGCCCTGCCCGCACCAACTTCGCTTTCGCCCTCATGGGAGGGACGGAACTGGACTTCCGGGAGGCGGTGCTTCCTCGGGGTGTCACCCACGTGCAAGTGCTCGCCATCATGGGGGGCGTGGACATCATCGTCCCTCCGAGCGTCAACGTGGAGAGCCACGGCATCGGGATCATGGGCGGCTTCGAAGATGCGGGACAGCAGGAGCACGACCCGTCCGCACCCACGCTGCGCATCTCGGGACTGGCTGTGATGGGGGGTGTGGACATCACGGTGCGCCATGTCGGCGAGAGCGCCCGGGACGCGCGCCACCGCCGCAAGCGGGAGTCGCGGGAGCGCCGCAGGTTGAGGGGTTCGTAGAGCCGGCGGCGCGGATGCTGCGGTCACAGGAAGCCGCGGGGGGTGGGGGCCCCCGCGGCCACTCTCGTTCCTGTGTGCCAGGTAGGATCAGCCTTTCGCGACCTCGACCTGGGACTCGGTGATGTGGCTCTCCACGTAGAGATTCATCGCATCTCCGAGTTTCAGGCTCAACAGGCGCGTCTCGATGCCGTCGGCTTCGCCCTGGAGCGAACCCACCGGCTCGTCCGGGAAGACCCGGATCTGGAGGTCGCCCTTGGTGGCGATGTCGCCGGAGATCTCGAGCACCTTGAAGTCATCGGTCCAGACCCGGCCCAACCCATGGAGCTTGCCGGTGGCGTCCACGACGTAAACGCGGACGGCGGCAGCGCCACGGTTGACCACGCGAAGCTCGACGGTGTTGTTGCCGGGCCCGGCGGCGGGCGTCTCGGCCTTCGCGGATATGGCGCCCAGGCTCAGCAGGGCTATGGATACGGCTACGGCGGCGTGCAGCGTTCCCTTCCTCATCGTCATCCTCCCCTTGTTGCATCCCGCCTGCGCGCCCAACGCTCCGGGTGCCGCGCAGGCATCCTCAACGTCCCCTCACATCTCCTTGGACGGCCGAACCGCCCAGGGAGTTTCAGGTGCAGGTCCCTTGCCGCTTCATGAAGTACACCAGCTCCCCGTCCTTGAAGAGGGCTACGGAGGGGGAGGAGGGGGGATACCCCCTGATGTGTTGGCGGGCCCTGTCGGTGGCGTCCAGGTCCTGGCGCGTGGGGCGCACCATCAACTCGGCGTACGGCATGTTCGTGCTCTTCCGTACGTCGGGGCGGTCGGACCCGGGACCACCCGCCGGAGGTCGGAGGGTTCAACGTCACCGGGTCGTTGGCGCCGCCTGCCGGCTCGGCCTAAGTTGCGCCGTTCGGGTCTCCGGGCAGCCCCCTCCACCGGGTTGGGGGCTCGTCTCCGCCGAAGTCCCTAAGCGCCAGTCGGACTGACACTTACAAGTATGTATAGAATGGGAGGGCACAGGACGGGCAAGGCCGCGAAGCGCGCCCCGGGGCGTGCGGCCGCAGCGGTGTGCCTGGCGCTGCTCGTGGGCGTTGCGGCTGGCCCTGACTCCTGTGCGCCCTGGGACGACGCCGAATGGGCCGTCTTTCAGGGGAAGGCGGCCTGGGCCCTCGGACAGGGCCTGGACACGATACCCATGGGGGACGCCATGGCGGCCATCGGCAGAACCTTCGTGGGGACCCCGTATGTGCCTCACACCCTGGAGCCGCCGGGTCCCGAGAGGCTCGTCATCAGCTTCCGTGGGCTGGATTGCGTCACGTTCGTGGAGGTTGTTCTCGCCCTGGCCGGCTTCATCCGCGAGCCCGATGCCCGGGATCTCCTGGAGCGGCGGGGGGACGCCGAGGAGTGCTACGAGCGGATCCTGACCCGGATCCGCTACCGGGGAGGTGAGCTCCTGGGCTATGCCAGCCGACTGCACTACTTCTCCGACTGGATCGCCGATGGGGAAGCGAAGGGGCTGGTGCGGGATGTGACCCGGGAGCTGGGCGGCGTACGGCACACCGGGGTGGTGGACTTCATGAGCAACCACGCGGACGCTTACCGCCAGCTCGTGGAGGACCCGTCGGCGGTCGGGGTGGTGCGGGAAGTCGAAGCACGCCTCAACGCCAAGGGTCGCTGGTGGATCCCCGAGGAGGTGCTGGAGGCCGCTGCCGCCGGGATCCGGGACGGGGACATCCTCGCGATGACGAGCGCGGTGTCCGGGATGGATGTGGCGCACACGGGACTGGCGGTCTGGGTGGAGGGCTCGCTTCGGCTCATGCACGCCCCGCTGGTGGGGGACTCGGTGGAGATCAGCGCCGAGCCGATCCCGGTGCGCATGCGGCGGATCCGCAACCAGGATGGGATCATGGTGGCGCGGCCGTGCGGCGGCGACGCATCGTGTACGCCTCGCTGAGCCACAGCGCCGCCGGGACCGGGCGCCCGGCCCGAGCCGGACGCCCCGCATCCCCCTCCCTCAGAGGAGGAAGAGGGGGATGAGCGTCTCGGAGAGGACCGTCACCACCATGACGGCGATGACGTTGAGGAAGAACCCCACCCTGGCCATCTGGGGGACGGTCAGGTAGCCCGAGCTGAACACGATGGCGTTGGGCGGCGTGGCCACGGGGAGCATGAAGGCCATGGAAGCGCCGAGCGCGGCGGTGGTCATCAGGAGCATGGGGTCCATGCCGAGGGCGACGGCCGTTCCCGCCATGACGGGCATGGCCATGGCGGTGACCGCCACGTTCGACGTGAGCTCGGTGAGGAAGATGAGGAGCGCGGCGACGGCGGCCACCGCGACCCACGGGGGAACGTGCCCCAGCCTTCCGAAGATGCTCCCGATCCACGCGGCTACCCCGGATTGGTCCATGGCCGCGGCCAGGGAAAGGCCGCCGCCGAAGAGGACGAGGACGCCCCATTCGATTCTCCGGGCTGTCTTCCAGTCGAGGGCGAACTCGCCCTTCCGCCAGTCGGTGGGCCAGACGAAGAGAACCGCCGCCGCCAACATGGCAATGGTGGAGTCGCGGACCGCGGGCGCCCAGGTCTCGATGCCGGGGATGACGAAGGCCCCCAGGTCCTTCTCCTCGCGCAGGATCCAGGCCGCCGCCGTGAGGGCGAAGACCGTGGCGGTGACCCTTTCGCCCTTCGACATGGGCCCCAGCTTCTCGCGCTCGGCCTCGATGATGAGAGCGGCGTCGCCGGTCAGCTCCCCCGGGGGGTGCATGATTTTCACGAGGAGGAGCCAGGACAGCGGGATCATGAAAACCGTAACGGGGACGCCGACGGCCATCCACTCCAGGAATCCTATCTGCCGCCCCAGCATCTCGCTGGCGGCTCCGGCCAGCACCGCGTTGGGCGGCGTCCCGATGAGCGTGCCGATCCCGCCGATGGAGGCGGCGTACGCCACGCTCAGCATCAGCGCGATGCCGAAGTGGTAGACACCCTCGTGGTCCTTGGGGCGGAGCATCTCCCCCACCGCCAGGGCGATGGGGAACATCATGGCGGCGGTGGCCGTGTTGCTGATCCACATGGAGAGGAATGCCGTGGCCACCATGAAGCCGAGGACGAGCTGACTCGGCTTCGTCCCCACCCACGACATGATCCGCAGGGCGATACGCCGGTGAAGGCCCCACTTCTCCAGCGCAGCCGCCAGGAGGAAGCCCCCCATGAACAGGTAGATGAGCTCGTTGGCGTACGGCGCCGAGGCCTCGGGGGCGCTCAGGATCCCGAGGGCCGGGAAGAGCACCAGCGGGAGCAGCGCCGTGACGGGGATGGGGATGGCCTCGGTCATCCACCAGGTGGCCATGAGAACGGCCACCGATGCCGTGCGCCACCCCTCGGCACCCAGCGTCGCCGGCGCCGGCACGAGAAGCATGGCGAGGAAGGCTACTGCGCCGAGGATGAGCCCGACGCGTTGGTATCGCTGCATACCCTTGTGGCTGGTGCCTTCGTCCACGTCGCATCGCTCCGATCGGGACCCCCCGGGGCGGGCCGGGTCCGGGGCAGTCTGGGAGAAGAACTCACCCACGGCAACCGTAGTTCGGTAATGGGGCCCCGTCCGTTGCCCCGATGCAGTGCCCCGAGGCGGAGCCATGGATTCCCAGAGAATGCCGGTCTACAGGGAATGGAGCTCGTGGTCCGGGTGGCTCCTCGTGGTGTTCTGGGGGAGCATGTTCATCGGCATGGCCGCGGTTTCCCTGGCGCCGCACGAATCGGAGCAGGAGCGCTTCTGGGGGCTGGTGGTGTTGGGTGTGACCGCCGTGGCGGTGCAGCTCCTGGTGGCCGGGCTCTCCGTGCGGCTGTACCGCGACCACCTGGTGGTGGGGTTGGGCTCGGCCGGACAGATCTCCAGGAAGGTGCGCTACGACCAGATCGAGCGCACCGAGTCGGTGACGTACAGCCCGCTCCGCGAGTTCGGGGGATGGGGGGTCCGTTGGGGGAAGGGCGGGAAGAAGGTCTGGAGCGCACGGGGCAACCACGCTGTCGTGCTCCACCTGAAGGACGGCACCCGCCTCTACATCGGGAGCGACTCGCCGCATCGTCTGGAGGAGCGGATCCGCGCCGTGGCGGGCACGCGGATGGGAGGGCAGGGGTAACCCCCGCGCTGTGCCGGAAGGCCACAGCGGCTCCCCGCCTCGCAGGCTACCGGCGCTTCAGCACCATCGCGAAGCCCATGCCTCCTCCTGCGCAAGGCGTTAGGAGCCCGAACTGCACGTCCCTGCGAGCCATCTCGTTGAGGAGCGTCAGCGTGAGGCGCCCACCCGTGGCTCCGAAGGGGTGGCCGATGGCGTCACTCCACCCCAGCTCCGGACCCACCCCAGGGGCATCCGTCCCCCGGCGAGGGCTCGGTCCCCGTTCATGACGACCAGAGCGACTGCTCCGTCGGCGACAGGAGAGGCGTTGCCTGCCGTGACCGACCCATGCTTCCTGTCGAACACGGGGGCAGCTTGGCCAGGCCGACCTCCCTGGCGGTGAGTTCCGCCAGGCCCGTGCCGGACCGGAGGAAGGGGGTTCGGCACCCAGCGAGGATGGCGGACTTCATACGGCGCTCCTGGCTTGGACGGTGCGGCGGGGCGGGGGATTCAGCACGAAGGCGACCCCCAGGGCTGGACGCAAGGCCGTCCGGGGCCTCAGGATGGGGGCGACACGGACAGCATGCCACCAGCCGACTGGAGGGTTTCCATGGAGAGACGCGAGTTCCTTGCCGCCTCGGCAGCGGGTGCGGTGGCCCTGGGCACCGAAGGGCTTCCCCTTCCGCGCGCGGCGGGGGGCCTGGGGGGCAGCCGGGCCACACGGAAGATCCTCATTGCCGGCGGAGGCTATGGTGCGGCGTTCCTCCGGTACATGGCGGAGCTCACCGGTAAGTCCCGGCCGCGGCTCTGCTACCTCCCCACCGCCTCGGCGGACAGGGAGTCCGGCACGCTGCGCTGGTACCGCACCTGCGCCACGCTGGACGTGGTCCCCTTCGACCAGGAGAGCTTCATCAGCAGCTATTCGATGGCCCGGGGGTGGGACGAGGTGCTCCTCTCCATGGATGGAATCGTGGTGTCCGGAGGGAACACGCTGAACCAGCAGGCCATCTGGCGGGCTCAGGGGATCGACCAGGTGCTCCGCGAGGCGTGGGATCGGGGGATCGTTCTGGGTGGGGCGAGTGCCGGGTCCCTGTGCTGGTTCGAGGAGGGGACTACCGACTCGAGGCCCAAGGAGCTCACCAAGGTGGAGTGCCTCGGCTTCCTCAAGGGGAGCCACTCACCTCACTACGATGGTGAGGCACAGCGCCGGCCCACCTACCACCGCCTGATCGCGTCGGGGGTGCTGAAGCCGGGCTACGCCTGCGACAACGGCTCGGGCATCTACTTCGAGGACAACGACGTCAGGCGGGTCGTAGCCACCGTGACGGGGGCGAAGTCGTACCGCGTCGGGCTGGTCGGCGGTAAGGTGGTGGAAGAGGTGCTCGAGCCCGAGCTCATCTCCTAGCCGCTGCTTCCGGTCAGAGGCGCGGAGGCCAGGTGGCCCGGGGGGAGTCCGGAGCCCGGGGAGCGGTGGCGGGAGCCGAGCCCCTCCCGGTGGCGGGAGCGTTCCCCGAGCTGCGCCGAGCCCTGTTGGAGGGCTCCTCGGCGGTGTTGGTGGCGCCCCCCGGAGCCGGGAAGACCACCCTCGTGCCCCTGGCTCTCCTGGACGAGCCGTGGCTTCAGAGAAGGAAGATCGTTCTTCTGGAGCCCCGGCGGCTGGTGGCGCGGGCGGTGGCCCTGCGCATGGCGGAGCTCCTCGGAGAGCCCGACGCCGGCGGGACGGTGGGGTATCGCATGCGGCTCGAGACGAGGGTGGGCCGCAGCACCCGCATCGAGGTGGTGACCGAAGGCATCCTCACCCGGATGCTCCAGTCCGACCCGGCGCTCGAAGGCGTGGGGCTCGTGGTCTTCGACGAGTTCCACGAGCGGTCGCTCCAGGCGGATGCCGGGCTCGCCCTGACCCTCCATGCCCGGAAGCTGCTCCGCCCGGAGCTCCGGATCCTGGTCATGTCGGCCACGCTGGACGCCGAGCCGGTGGCCCGAGTCCTCGGGGGCGCGGCCGTGGTACGCGTGGAGGGCCGGGCCCACCCGGTCGAGACGCGCTGGCGGGACCATCCGGTGGATGGGTGGATCGAGCCTGTCGTAGCGGATAGGGTGCGCGCCGCGCTTCGCGAGCAGGAAGGGGACGTGCTGGCCTTCCTCCCCGGTGCCGCGGAGATCCGCCGCACGGGGGAGGCGTTGGAAGGGACGCTCCCGCCCGACACGGCTGTCTACGAGCTCTTCGGCTTTCTCCCCCGCGAGGTGCAGGATCAGGCGCTGTGCCCCAGTCCGCCGGGGCGCCGGAAGGTGGTGTTGTCGTCGGCCATTGCCGAGTCGTCGCTCACCATCGAGGGCGTGCGCGTCGTGGTGGACGGAGGGTTGATGCGGATCGCCCGCTTCGATCCGGGGACGGGGATGACAAGCCTGGAGACGCTCCGGGTCACCCGGGATGCCGCGGACCAGCGCCGTGGGAGGGCGGGGCGCACGGCACCGGGGGTGTGCTATCGCCTGTGGACGAGGCAGGAGGAGCAGGGGATGGTGCCGGCGAGGGCACCGGAGATCCGGGAGGCGGACCTGGCGCCGCTGGTCCTGGACCTCGCGGCCTTCGGTGCCGAGCCCGGGGAACTGGCCTGGCTGGACCCGCCGGGCGCGGCATCGCTGGCCCAGGCCGGCGAGTTGCTCCGGGAGCTGGAGGCGCTGGAGCCTGACGGCTCCCTGACGGCTCACGGCCGGCGGATGGCCGAGCTCGGCATCCACCCCCGCCTCGCTCACCTGGTCCTGAGGGGAGCGGAGCGGGGTTGGGGGACCCTGGCGTGCGACCTGGCTGCGCTCCTGGAGGAGCGAGACGTTCTGCGCGCTCCCGGAGCGCCGTCGGAGGTGGACGTGCGGCTTCGCCTGGATGCGTTGCGCGAGGGTGCGCGAGGCCTGCCGCGTGGACTCGCCGTGGACCGCACGGCGGCGAGCCGGGTCCGGAAGCAGGCGGAAGCCCTGCGGCAGCGGACGGGGCTGCGGTCACGGCGGGAGGAGTGGGGCCGGGACGGGGGAGAGGAACCGGTGGGTCTGCTGGCCGCCCTGGCGTATCCCGACCGGGTGGGTCAGCTCCGAGCGGGCTCTCGGGGCCGGTACCTCCTGCGGAACGGGCGGGGCGTGACCGTGCATGCCCAGGATCCCCTGGCTGGAGAGTTGTGGCTGGTGGTCCTCGACTTGGACGCCCGCGGGCGGGAGGGGCGGGTCTTCCAGGCGGCTCCTCTCACGCTCGCCGACCTCGAGGTGGCGCTGGGCCACCAGGCGGAGAGCGCGGATGAGGTGGCCTGGGACGACGCCGCCGGGAGAGTCCAGGCCAGAAGGGTCCGGAGGTTGGGAGCCCTGGTGCTGGGCGAGGGCGCCCTCCGCGACCCGGACCCTGGCTCGGTCGCCCGGGCCCTGTGCGAGGGTGCGCGCGGGCGCGGCCTCCACGTGCTGCCGTGGTCCAGGGAAGCGACGCAGCTCAGGGAGAGGCTGGCCTTCCTCCGGGGGCTGGAGGGCGATCCGTGGCCCGATACGTCGGTGGAAGGACTCACGGCGTCGCTGGAGGAGTGGCTGGCGCCCTTCCTCGTCGGGATGCGGTCGCTGGAGGACCTGGGCCGGGTGGAGATGGTCGAGGCCCTCCTCTCCACCCTTCCCTGGAGCCGGAGGACCGAGTTGGACCGGCTCGCCCCCACTCACCTGGAGGTCCCCAGCGGCTCGCGCATCATGCTGGACTACGGAGATCCGTCGGCTCCGGTCCTGGCCGTGCGCCTGCAAGAGGTCTTCGGGCTCCAGGAGACGCCCATGGTGGGAGGTGGCCGCGTGCCCCTCACGGTCCATCTCCTGTCTCCGGCGAGAAGGCCGGTGCAGGTGACCCGGGACCTGGCCAGCTTCTGGCGCGGCGCCTACTTCGAGGTGCGCAAGGATCTCCGGAGCCGGTACCCGAAGCATGCCTGGCCGGAGGACCCGCTGGCCGCCGAGCCCACTCGCCGGACGAAGCCCAGGAAGGCGCCGTAGGGGAGCCTCCGGCGAAGGCGGGCGCTATGTTAGAAGGGCCAGGCCGGCGTCGATCCTCGATCCCTTTCCCACCCATGCTCACCCCTCTCCAGCAGCAGAAGCTCGCCCACTACTTCCGCCTCTACGACGTGGACGACGACGGGTGCGTCGCCCGTGCGGATTTCGAGCGGATCGCAGAGAACGTGCGCGCTCTGCATCTGGCGGACAAAGGGACACCGGAGCACCTCGCCATCGGGAAGGAATATCTCCTGCGCTGGGAGGCGCTGAGGGCGTCGGCGGACACCGACGAGGACGGGGCGGTGGACCTGCGGGAGTGGCTGCGCTACTGGGAGGGCGTGCTGAGCGACGACGCCCGCTACCTTGGGGAGGTGGCGAGGGTGGCCGACCGGCTCTTCGGGTCCTTCGACACCGACGAAGACGGTGTCCTGGGGGCTGACGAATTCTGCAACTTCTACGGCGTCTACGGGCTGAAGGCCGCCATGGCGCGCCTGGTCTTCCTGGACCTGGACATGGACGGCGACGGTGCCGTAACGCGCCAGGAGCTCATGGACATGGTGCACCAGTTCTACCGCAGTGACGACCCGGGGGCACCGGGGAACCGGCTCTTCGGGCCCATCGGGTGACGGCTGGGCCACCGGGGCGGACCATGCGTGCGGTCTCCTTCACCGTGACGGTTCCGGGCTACATCCTGGGGAAGTCCCTCGGAAGGCTTTCGGAGGCGTTCCTCTTCGGCAGCGCCAGCGGGCTCCGGGTGGAGGAGCGGGGATCGCCTCCACTCCCCGGGGCGGATTGGGTGCGGGTGGAGGTCCTGAAGGCGGGGATCTGCGGCACCGACGTGGGCAACCTGACGTTCAAGGCCAGCCCGGCCATGGAGCCCTTCGGCTCGTTCCCTGCGGTCCTGGGACACGAGATCCTGGGTCGGGTGGCGGAGGTGGGCCCTGCCGTGCGCTCCGTGGAGGTCGGGCAGCGCGTCACCGTGGATCCGGTGGTGTCGTGCTCGGTGCGGGGGTTTTCAGGCGAGCGGAGGTGCCGGTCGTGCCAGGAGGGGCTGCCGGCCACGTGCGAGCGCCAGGGGGAGGAGGGAGAGTTGCAGATCGGAGGGCATGGCCTGGCGCGAGGCGTCACCATCGGCTACCACCGGGATCTGCCCGGTGGATGGGCGGAGGAAATGGTGGCCCACGAGAGCCAGATCTTCCCTGTGGCCGACGCCCTGGACGACCGGACCGCGGTGCTGGTGGAGCCCCTCTCCGTGGGGATGCACGCTGCCCTGGGGATGCGGCCGTGGGGAACGGGGCCCGTGTTCGTGGTGGGGAGCGGCCCCATCGCTCTGGGGACCATCTGGTCGCTGAGGGCGGCCGGCTTCGAGGGCGAGCTGGTGGCGCAGATCAAGCGCGGGAACGAGGCTACCTTGGCCCGGAAGCTGGGAGCGAGCTCGGTGGTCTCCCCCGGCGACGAGGCCAGGGAGGCCCTGGTGGAAACCGGCGCCCAGGGGTACATGCCCATTGTGGGCGACGAGGTCTTCGCCGGAGGCGGTTTCCCCCTGGTCTACGACTGCGTGGGGAGCGCACAGACCATCAAGCAGTGCCTCCGCTTCGCCGCGCCCCGGGGGCGCGTCGTCATGCTGGGGTGCGCCGCCGAGATCCGGAAGCTGGACCTCACCTTCGTATGGGCCCGGGAGCTGAACATCAAGGGCTTCGTGTGCTATGGGCGGGAGGAGTGGCGCGGAGGCCACGCCCACACGTTCCAGATCACCCACGACCTGCTGGTCGAGACCATGTCGCCGGTGGCGGAGATGGTCACCCACGTGTACCCGCTCGGGCAGGTCCGCGACGCCCTGTCCGCGGCGGCGAACCGGCGCCGGTCGGGATCCATCAAAGTCCTCCTGGACCCGACGGTAGGGTGACCCGGGCGGGGGAAGCGGTGCGGCTCGGCGGGGCCCGCCCGGAGTTGCGCCTAGCGGACGTCCACGGCGATGCGGCTGGGGCCGCGGAGCTCCAAAACCCTCACCTGGTCGCCTTGGGATAGCTCCGCCACCCACACGACGGCGTCTCCGGTATCACAAGCGACGCCGGCGCGCGCCATGCGCGAGGCTCCGGTGCCGCGGATGCCCGCCGGCGAGCCGGTCACGTCGTCGGCGGCGAGCCGGGCTGGCCGGAAGCTGACCACCAGCGAGCGCGCCGCGGTGAGCTCGTATCCTCCGTCGCCGCAGAGAGTGGGAGTCCCGGCGGCGGTGATGGCGATGTCGTAGCCGGGGACGGGCTCAGCGTCGTTGAGGAGGAAGATGACCCGGTCGAACCCCTCGTGGCCGCCGACCTCCGCGCCACGGATGGAGCTTGCCGGCGCGCCGGCGGCGGCGGCTCTCCCTACCTCGTTGGTGGTCCATGGAAGCTCCAGGGCGAGCTCAGCCAGGGTGAAGCCGGCCAGGTCCGCCTCGGTGAGGGGCTCGCGCTCCATGGCCTTGATGAGCGTGTCCACCGGCATGGAGGCCGTGTCCGCCTCCTGGGAACCTCCGCAGGCGGCGAGGGCGGCGATGATCACGAGAAGGCTGGAGCGGACGGGGCGCATGGTTTCCTGGCCTGAACTGGGAGCTTCGGGGATCGGGGCTACTACACCGGACCCCGGGTCGTGTTCGGCGCCTGCGATGAGACGCGACTCAGAGCTCGAGGCGGAGCACCTCGGGGCGGATGCGGCTGGACTCGGTCTCCCCCTCCACATCCACGTTCTCGGTGCGGAGAAGGGCCGCCTTCACGGCCAGACCGCCGCTGAATCCACCCAGTCGCCCCTCGGCGGCGACGACGCGGTGGCACGGGATGAGGATGGGAAGGGGGTTTGCGCCCACCGCCTGCCCGACGGCTCTTGCCAACTCGGCACGCCCCACGGCTTCCGCCAGGTCCCCGTAGGTGATCACCCGCCCATAGGGTACATGCATCAACTCGGCATAGACCTCGCGCTGGAACTCGGTCACGGCCTCGAGGTCGAGGGGAAGGTCGAAGCTCCGGCGTTCCCGGGCGAAGTACGCCTTCACCTGGGCCACTGCGTGGACAAGCGTGTCGGGCCAGGCCTCGGGGGGGTCGGCGTGGGCGTCCTTGGGGAGGGGGCCGAACTCCAGGCGGCGCACGCCCTTCGGTGAGACCCAGATGGTGAGGGGCCCCGCCGGGGTGTCGGGCAGGTGGGCCGAACAGATCTCGGACGTGCTCAGTGTCGTTCTCCCTCCGCTGTCTTCTTGAGAGCTTCCTGGAGCGCGTCGAAGCCCAAAAGCGCACACTTCACCCGCACGGGGAACTTGCTGACCCCGGCCAGCGCGCGCAGGTCGCCCATGCTCCTGTCCTTCGCCACGTCCGGATCGCCGTGCATCATCGCCTTGAAGCGCTCCGCGATCCCGCCAGCCTCGTCCAGGGAGCGGCTTTTGATGAGCTGCGTCATCATGCTGACCGCAGCCTGGGAGATGGAACACCCCTGCCCTACGAAGCGGGCGTCGGCGATGCGGTCGTCCTCGACGCGCAGCTGGAGGCGGATCTCGTCCCCGCACGTCGGGTTCCGCATGTGGATCTCCACGGTCTTGTCCGGGAGCTCCGACTTGTTGCGGGGGTTCCGGTAGTGCTCGAGGATGAGCTGCTGATAGAGCGAGTTGAGAGCCGGTGTTTCCATGTGCCGTCCAATGTAGAGCGAGGGGGGTGGCCGGCGCGACAGGAACGCGGCGCCGCGCCGGCTCGGGTGGAGTCGGCTCGATGCCGGCCTCGCGGGTCAGCCGAAGATGGAGCGCACCGTCTCCAACCCCTCGACCAGGCGATCCGCTTCGGCGCGGGTGTTGTAGAGATAGAAGGAGGCGCGGGCGGTGGCGGCCAGCCCGAACCGCTTCATGACCAGCTGGGCGCAGTGGTGTCCGGCCCGGACGGCGATCCCCTCCGAGTCCAGGATGGTGGAGATGTCGTGGGGGTGAGCGTCGCCCAGCGTGAACGACAGCACCGCGGACCGCTCCACCGGGTCGCGGGGACCGTAGATCCGCAGGCCGGGGATCTGCGCCAGGCGCTCCATGGCGTACGTCACCAGATTCCGCTCGTGGGCCGCGATGGCGTCCATCCCTACCGCGGCCAGGTAGTCCACTGCGGCACCGAGGCCGATGGCGCCGGCGATGTTGGGCGTGCCCGCCTCGAATTTGTGGGGCACCTCGGCCCAGGTGCTCGTGTCGCGCTCGACGAACTCGATCATGTCGCCGCCGCCCTGCCACGGCGGCATGGCTTCCAGCAGCTCGCGCCTTGCCCAGAGCACGCCGATCCCCGTGGGCCCGCACATCTTGTGGCCGCTGAAGGCGTAGAAGTCCGCGCCCAGGTCCTGCACGTCGAGCTTGGTGTGCACCACGCCCTGGGCGCCGTCCAGAAGGACGAGGGCGCCCACGCGCTTCGCTGCGGCGACGATCTCCTTCACCGGGTTGATGGTTCCAAGGGCGTTGGAAATGTGCGAGACGGCCACCAGCCGGGTCCGGTCGCTCAACAGCTGCGGGAGGTCGTCGAGGAGAAGCTTGCCCTCGTCGTCGAGCTCGATATAACGGAGGCGGGCCCCGGTGCGCTGCGCCAGGATCTGCCAGGGGACCAGATTGGAGTGGTGCTCCATGACCGAGAGAAGGATCTCGTCGCCCGCCTTCAGCACGTCCAGTCCCCAGGTGTTGGCCACCAGGTTGATGGACTCGGTAGTCCCTCGGGTCCACACCACCTCCGCGGGATCGGCGGCGCCGATGAAGCGGGCCACCTTCTCCCGGGCCTCCTCGTACGCGACCGTGGCCCGGCGGGAGAGCTCGTGGATCCCCCGGTGGACGTTGGCGTTGTCTTCCTGGTAGTAGGACGCGAGCACGTCGAGGACCGCGCGGGGCTTCTGAGACGTGGCGGCGTTGTCGAGGTACACGAGCTGCTTGCCGTTGACCTCCTGGTGCAGGGCGGGGAAGTCCCGGCGAAGGGCAGTCACGTCGAGCGGGCTCATGTCGTCACCTCACAGCTCCACGTAGATGTCGCCATCGCGGATCTGGACGGGGAACACCTTCACCGGCCGGACGGCGGGAAGGCCCTTGTTCTTTCCGGAGCGCGCGTCGAAGCGGGCACCATGATGCAGACAGACCACGTCACTTCCGTCCAACTCCCCGTCGGACAGGGGATACTTCTGGTGGGAGCACTGGTCTTCGAGAGCGTACACCGTGCCCTCGACGTTGGCCAGGACGATCGGCTGCATGTTAGCAATTACGCCCTTAAGCGTGCCCGCGGGAACGTCGGAGAGGCTGGCGACCTTGGTGAGCTCAGGCATGGTCAGGTCACTCGGGGCGCGACGCGCCCCCCTTCGGGGACCGCTCGCCTTTCTCGCGAGGTGGTCGAACGGTCGCTCAAGGTAGCGGCTTGCTTAGCGGCGGCGAGTCGTCCGGTCCTCGCCGCCGATGTCCCCTCCGGAGGGCACGTCACGCCCCGCCAGACCCGGGCGAGCGCCGTCTCACACATGGTGCTTCAGCTTCTCCTGGATTACCCGCGTCACTTTCTCGGACACGCCGCCCAACGGGAGCTTGGAGAGGACCTCGCCGAGGAAGCCGAGAACGACGAGGCGCTCGGCCTGGATGCGGTTCATGCCGCGGCTCATGAGGTAGAACTTGGCCTCGGCGTCCAGTTGGCCTACAGTGGCGCCGTGGGAGCACTTCACGTCGTCGGCCTCGATCTCCAGGTTGGGGAGCGAGTCGGCGCGGGCGTGCGGCGAGAGCAGGATGTTGCGGATCTTCTGGTAGGCATCGGTGCGCTGGGCGCCCTTGTGGACCCGGATGATCCCCCGGAACGCGGCGCGGCTGTGCCCGTCCAGGGCGCCCTTGTACAGCAGGTCGCTGCCGGCGTTGGGCGCCACGTGGTCCTGGCTGGTGTTGAAGTCGAAGTGCTGGTCCTCGTCGCCGAAGTAGAGGCCCAGCATGTCGGAGTTGGAGCCGGGCCCAAGGAGGCGGGCGTTGAGGTCCACGCGGGTGGTGGTCCCACCCAGCGCCACGTTGAGGGTGTCCAGGGTGGCGTCGCGCTGGGCCAGCGTGCGCTGCACCGACTGGTAGAACCCGCCCCGCCCCAGGCGCTGGACGGCGACGTACTGCACCTTGGCGCCGTCCAGAGCGAAGACCTCCACCGCCGAAGAGGTGAGGGTCTGGGCGGTGAAATCGTCGGACAGGACCTCGTCCACGAAGGACACCTGACTGGCCGTCTCGGCGACGATGAGCGTGCGTGAGAAGTAGGCCACACCGGACTCGCTGTACCAGCGGGTGACCCGCACCGGCTGGTCGAGGTGCACCCCTCTTGGGACGTCGAGGAAGATTCCGTCGTTCCAGAGCGCCGCGTTGAGCGCGGCGAACTTCCCCTCCTCGGCGGGCACGGCTTCGGTGGCCAGATACTCCTTCACCAGCGCCTCATGCTTCTCCACGGCCTCGTGGAGGGACATGAGCACCACGCCCTTGGCTGCCAGCTCGTCGGCCACGTCGGCGTGCACCACGCGTCCGTCGATGATCACCAGGTGTCCGGATGCCTCCCTGTCCTGGGCCATGGCCTTGCGCAGGGGCAGGGGCCAGCCGGTGAACTCGTCGCGGGCGGGCGGCGTCGTGCAACACCTCAGGGCGCCCAGGTCCAGCTTTCGGCGGAGGTCGGTGTAGCGCCACTCCTCCGACCGCGTGGTGGGCATGGGCGTGCGCTCGTAGACCTCCCAGGCGTGGGTCCTACGCTCGCGGAGCCACTCGGGCTCGGCGGCACCCAGCCTCTCGACTGCTGCGGCGTTGAAGACGTCGGTGACGCCTTCCGTCACGGTCATGGTGGTCATCCGACGGATCCTTCCATCTCCAGCTCGATGAGCCGGTTGAGTTCGACCGCATACTCCAGGGGGAGCTCCTTGGCGATAGGCTCGATGAACCCGCGGACGATCATGGCCATGGCCTCGTCCTCCGGGATCCCCCGGCTCGTCAGGTAGAAGAGCTGCTCCTCGCCGATCTTGGACACCGAGGCCTCGTGGCCGACGTTGGCGTCGTTCTCCTCGATCTCGATGTAGGGGTACGTGTCGGTGCGGGACGTGTCGTTGATGAGGAGCGCGTCGCACTCCACGTTGGACCGGGCCTGGCTGGCGCCCTCGTGCACCTTCAGGAGGCCGCGGTAGGAGGCCCGGCCGTGCCCCCTGGAGATGGACTTGGACACGATGGACGACGTGGTGCGGGGGGCGACGTGCACCACCTTCCCGCCTGTGTCCTGGTGCTGTCCGTCGCCCGCGTACGCGATGGAGAGGATCTCACCGTGGGCGCCCTCTCCCACCAGGTAGCAGGACGGGTACTTCATGGTGAGCTTGGAGCCCAGGTTCCCGTCGATCCACTCCATGGTGGCGCCCTCGTGCACCATCGCCCGCTGCGTGACGAGGTTGTACATGTTGTTCGACCAGTTCTGGATGGTCGTGTACCGGAAGCGGGCGTTCTTCTTCACCACGATCTCGATGACGCCCGAGTGGAACGACTCGGTGCTGTACACCGGAGCGGTACACCCCTCGATGTAGTGGGCGTTGGCGCCCTCGTCCACGATGATGAGCGTCCGCTCGAACTGGCCCATCCGCTCCTGATTGACGCGGAAGTAGGCCTGCAGCGGCGTGTCGAGCTTCACGTTCTTCGGGATGTAGACGAACGACCCACCCGACCACACCGCCGAGTTCATGGCGGCGAACTTGTTGTCGTGGATGGGGATGATGGTGGAGAAGTGCTCGCGGAACAGGTCGGGATGCTTCCTCAATCCGTCTTCGATGGAGTCGAAGATGACCCCCTTCTCCTCCCATTCCTTCTTGAGGGAGTGGTACACCATCTCCGACTCGTACTGGGCCCCGACCCCCGCGAGGATCTTTCGCTCGGCCTCGGGAATCCCGAGCTTCTCGAATGTGTCTTTGATCTCCTGGGGGACCTCGTCCCACGTGTGCCCCATGCGGTCCTGGGGGCGCACGTAGAAGTGAATCTCGTCGAGCACGGCCTCGAGGTCGCTCAGGTCGCCGCCCCAGGTGGGCATGGGCTTGGACTCGTAGACCTTGAGTGCCTTCAGGCGGAAGTCGAGCATCCACTCGGGCTCGCCCTTGTGGGCTGAGATCTGACGGACGACCTCCTCGCTCAACCCCTTGCTCGCCTCGAAGACGGGCTTTCCTTCCGTCACGAAGTTGAACTTGTACTCGTCCAGCCCGAGATCGTGGATGGTTTCGTTCTGCGGCATGTCGCGCTCTCCCTCAGGCCTTCACGGGGGACGTGGCCGTGCCCGCGCCCTCGATGTCGCTCCAGCTCTTATAGCCCTCCGCCTCGAGTTCCAGGGCGATCTCCGGTCCGCCGGACTGCACGATGCGCCCCTGCACCATCACGTGGACGTGGTGGGGCTTGATGTAGTCCAGGAGGCGCTGGTAGTGCGTGATGAGGAGGACGCACATCTCCGGGTCCGCCTCCAACAGCTTGTTCACTCCGTTGGCCACGATCTTGAGGGCGTCGATGTCGAGACCCGAATCGGTTTCGTCCATGAGGGCCAGCGTCGGCTTCAGGACGGCCATCTGGAGGATCTCGTTGCGCTTCTTCTCGCCGCCCGAGAAGCCCTCGTTCACGTGGCGCTCGGCGAAGGAGGGATCCATCTCCAGCAGCTCCATCTTCTCCAGGAGCAGGTCCTGGAAGTCGAAGAGGTCGAGCTCCTCACCCTCCGGGAGGTGCGCCTGGACGGCGGTGCGGAGGAAGTTGGCGATGGACACACCGGGGATCTCCACGGGGTACTGGAAGGCGAGGAAGACGCCCGCCCGGGAGCGCTCGTCGGCCTCCATCCCCAGGATGTCCTGGCCCCGGAAAGTGACCGAGCCGCCGGTCACTTTATAGGCAGGGTGTCCGGCCAGCGCCTTGGCCAGGGTGCTCTTCCCGGACCCGTTGGGACCCATGATGGCGTGGATCTCGCCCTTGCGGAGCTCCAGGTCGACGCCGTGGAGGATCTCGATGTCCTCCTCGGCCACCTTGGCGTGGAGACCGCTGATCTTCAGAATGGGGGCGTCGCTCATCGGGTCCTCTGGGTTGGTGATCAGGTGGACAGGACCTAATCAAGAATGATTCTCGATCTCAAAACCTAGACCTTCTCCCCACGCAAATCAAGTGGAACCAAGGCCAGAAACGAAGCCGGCAGAGGGCCTCCAGCCCCACCGACACGAAGGGTCGTCAGATACCCCGGCGACCGACCTCGGGTCCCTTGGCGACCGCGCCTGGCTGGTGCTTGGAGGAGGGGCCCTGAAGGGGCTGGCGCACATCGGTGTCTGGAGGGCGCTGGGCGAGGCCGGCGTGCAGGTTGCGGGGATCGTGGGCACGAGCATAGGGGCCCTGGTGGGGGCCATGGCAGCCTCAGGCGCCCACTGGAAGGACATGCGCGCCCTGGCCCGGAGGCTGCGGCGCACCGACATCGCCCAAGTGAACCGCCGCGCCGTCCTCGTCAACGGGATCCGTCAGACCAGCGTCCTACGGGGGGATACGCTCCGGGACTACTACCAGGGAATCCTCCCCACCTCGGGGTGGGAGGCCATGAGGGTCCCTCTTCTGGTGAACGCCGTGGACCTGGCGACGGGGAAGACGGAGTGGTTCGGGCAAGGAGCTCGCACCGACGTACCCCTGGTGGACGCCCTCTACGCCTCATCCGCGCTCCCGGTCCTCTACCCTCCCGCCGAGATCGGCGGTCGGGTCTTCGTGGACGGGGGAATCCAGCAACCCATGGGGCTCCGCCGGGCGGCCGAGGAGGGCGCTACCGGGATCCTGGGAATCGATGTGGGCGCCGGGGAGGACGCGGACGTGGGGCTGATCCTGCAGCAGGGGATCCCGGCGGTGCACCAGCGCATCCTCTCCATCGTGACGCACCGTCTCCGGCGGGAACTCGTGGACGGGTGGGAGGGTCCGCCGCTTCTGTACGTGCGGCCCCGCCTCGACGGCTATGGCAGCTTCGACTTCCAGCACATCGAGTGCTTCGTGGAGGAGGGGTACTGGGCCATGTCGCTGGCTCTGGGCCCCGGGAACGGGCTGCTTCCCCATCCGTAGGCGAGGGCAGGGAAGGCGATGCGGTGCGCGGCTGGGCAAAGAAAGGGGCCCCGCCCGGCAGAGGCCGGGCGGGGCCAGGGCGCTCGCCAGGAGGGGTAGAGCGGGGGCGAGGCCCGTCGGCTTTCGGGTTCGGCTTACTGCGGGGGGATGGAGTCCGGGGAAGCTCTGAGCCACCAGCCTGCCCCTGGACCGCGGCGAATGATTGCCCCACCACCCCTGGGGCCCACGACCCCCGGGCCCCACTGCTGGCGCCCGGGCCCGGCCCACGCGCCAGGACCGAAGCCGGGACCACCCCACGCGGCGCTCCGCCGACCCATCCGGAACGCCCAGCCCTGCCCGACCCAGTCCTGCAGCTCCTCCTTTTGGGCGTCGTTGAGGATGCTTTCGACTTGTGTCCGCTGCGCCTCCTGCATGGCCAAGGCGACCTGGCGCCGGGCCTGGACCTGCTCGAGAAGGGTGGCGGGACTCTCCTGTCCCGACCGCACCTTGGACCGGAGCTCGGCCATCTGGCCCTGGTGCTCCGTTCTGCGCCGCACCGCTTCCTGGCGGATCTGGTCGAGCTGCGTCACCTGGTCGTCGGTGAGCTCGAGACCCTTCCTCTGGCTGAGGATCAATTCGACCCCACCTCCCCGGAGTGGAGGCCCCAAAACCCGCGCGCCGCGCGGGCCAACCTGTGCGTCCACGTCCGCCGGGGCGAGGGCCACCATCGCAGCGAACAGGACCGCGCCACCCATCGACCGCTTCATCGTCGTGCTCCTTGTTTCGTGTCCACCGTTCTCCGCCGGGAGGTCCATCCACCCGGCCCTGAGGAATGGATGCGGCTCCCATGCGGAGTGTTAAACGCCTCGCACGTCCGGGGGGGGGGTGATACTCGGCCGACTCCCGGTCAAGAAGCTACCAGCGCCGCGCGCATGATCCGGGACCACTCGGCCAGGCTCACCTTCAGGTAGCGCGCCTCCTCGGCAGCCCGACGGGAGATGGGCCCCTCGGCGGTGGGCTCTACGAGTACGTGGGCGAAGGTGGGTCCCGGTGCGCCCAGGAGGTCCGGGACCGCCCTTTGCCAGGCAGCAGGGTCGTCGAAGCCGAAGACCCGGGGGAATCCGGCGCCCCGGGCCAGGGCGCCGAAGTCCACCCTTCCTCGCCCGGGGATCGGCTGGTGGCCGGTGATCTCGTACGAACCGTTCTCCACGACCACCAGGAGGTAGTTGGTGACCCCGCATCCCACGATGGTGGCCAGCGTGCCCAGGGTCATGAGCATGCTCCCGTCGCCGTTGAGGCACACGACGCGGCGGTCGGGGCGCGCCAGGGCAATGCCGAGGGCCAGGTCCGCGGTGTGGCCCATGGCCGAGTCTGCGGAGGCGAAGTCCAGGTCGTGGCTGGAGAGCCGGCCCCAGGGGCGGGTGACGCTCATGGTGGTGACCACGACCTCGTCGGTGCGGTGGGCCGCCAGGGGCTCGAGGAGCTGGGCGCGGGTGAGCATGGTCAGGCGAGCTCCGCGGTGAGGAGGAGGGCACGGGGGTGGTCTCCCGAGCGGGCCTGGAGAACCAGGCGGGCCACGGCCGCTCCGGGGTCGTCACCGCGCCTGCACGTTTCGTAGGGGATGCCCCACGCCCTCAGCGTGGGCTCGGTCATGAATGCCACCGAGTCCAGGTCGGCGCGGGTGAGTAGCTCGGGGGTCCGCGGCGTCTCCGGGCCCAGCCCGGCGGCCTCCATCTTGGCGTACCCGCGCCCGGTGACCACGAAGGGCACGGGCGCGCCCATGCGGACAGCGGTCCCCCGCAGCGCATCCCCGGACTCGAGGAAGCCGGTGTTCTGGACCACGACAAGGGGTGCGGCGCCGCCCAGCCAGAGCCCTGAGGCGATGGCGAAGGCCTCGCCCTCGCGGGTCACCTCCACCAGGAGGATCCCAGGGTGTTCCTGGAGCGAGTCGAAGAGGGGCGCCGAGGTGTTGTCGGGAACGCCGATCACGTGGGTGACGCCGGCGTCTTCCAGGGCCTGGAGGACGGCGAGGATGGCCGGGGACGGGGGCCTTTTCATGGTCTCGTGGACGGAAGAATGGGTGGATGGGAAGAGCGGCTAGGCTTCGATGATGAGGGCCACGACGCGCCCGGGGCCGTGCACGCCCCGGAGCAGGACCTGGCCGATGTCGGCGGACTTGCTGGGCCCCGAGTGCAGACCCAACGCCGCGGGGAGAGAGGAGCGCAAGGAGCTCAGGGCTCCCACCAGGGTGGGGTGGATCGAGGAGGCGTGCACGACGACGAGGTGCGTGGGGGGGAGGAGTTGGGTGCGCCGCCCGTCGGCGGAATGCAGGAGGAGCGACCCGGTCTCGGCGACGGCGCCCAGCGCCATGGAGACCCCCAGCTCCGCGGTCTCCGGTGGGGCGGAGGGTCGCGAGGCGGGAGCCAGGGACGGCGGCACGGTGGCGCCCACCGCCACGGATCCGAAGCCGGCGGCGAAAGCTCGCGCCCACGCGGTTGCGGCCGCTTCGTCGGCGACGCGCACCACCTCTCCGCCGGCGTCGAGGAAGAGGGTGGAGAACCCCTCCAAAGGGTCGGCGGGAGGCGGCTCTGGGCGGGTCCCCCGGAAGGGGCCGGGGTGCGGCACGCGTGTGCGCTCTTCGAGGGCCGTGCGGACGCGGGCGAGGACGCGCTCCCGGGCGCTCACCGGATCCCCTCCTCCCAGAGGGAGCGGAAGGACCTGGGGCTGAGCCGGGGAGGCGTCCGCTGTCCTGCCCAGCCGCCCAGCACCGGGAGGGCGCGACCACCGGCCTCCCAAGGCACCCAGCGCAGGAGTGCGCCGGCGGAGGCGAACGCGCCTGCGTGCTCCGCCGCCGTGGCGTACGCCCTCATGCCCAAGCGCTCGGCGACGGGTACGAGCCCCGCCTCCACGGCCCGCTCCCGCCAGTAGAGGATGAGCTCGGGGATGGGGATGCGGACCGGGCAGACGTCGGCGCACGCGCCACACAGGGTCGAGGCGAAGGGGAGGGGCATGGCCTCCTTCAGCCCCAGGAGCCCCGGAGCGAGGATGGCGCCGATGGGTCCCGAGTAGGTGAAGCCGTAGGAGTGACCTCCGGTCTGGCGGTACACGGGACAGATGTTCGCGCACGCGCCGCAGCGCACGCAGCGCAGCGTCTCCCACGCCACGTCGTCGGAGAGGAGGCGGGTGCGCCCGTTGTCCACGAACACGACGTGGAGCGCCTCGGGTCCGTCGGGGTCACCCTGCCGGCGCGGGCCGTGGATGAGGGACACGTAATTCCCGATCACCTGACCGGTGGCGCTCCGCGACGTGAGCTGGAGGAACCCGGACAGGTCCTCCAGGCGGGGCACCACCTTCTCGATCCCCACCAGGGCCACGTGGACCCGTGGCGCCGAGGTACTCAGGCGGATGTTCCCCTCGTTCTCGATCAGGGCGAGGGTGCCGGTATCCGCCGCCAGGAAGTTGGCGCCGGAGATCCCCAGGTCGGCGGAGAGGAAGTCGGCGCGGAGCGCCGCTCGGGCGGCGGCGGCCAGGGCTTCCGGGGAGGCGTCGGGGGAGGTCCCGAAGCGCTCGGTGAAGAGGCGCCGACAATCCTCCAGCCCAATGTGGATGGCGGGTGCGATGATATGGCTCGGGGGTTGGCCGAGGAGCTGGATGATGTACTCGCCGAGGTCGGTCTCCCGGACCTGGGCACCCCTTCCCTCCAGGTACCGGTTCACCTCCAGCTCCTCGGTGAGCATGCTCTTCGCCTTCACGATCCGCCGCACGCCGTGGCGGGTGAGGAGGCGTCCGAGGATGTCGTGAACCTCTGCGGCATTCTCCGCCCAGTGGACCCGGACGCCGTTGGCCTGGAGGCGGGCCTCGGCCTCCTCCAGGTAGCGCCCCAGGTGGGTGAGGGCGTGGCGCTTCACGTCCCTTGCCCAGTCGCGCCATGTGTCGGCGTCGATCTCCCGCCAGGCGGTTGCCCGGTTCCCGTCGAAGTTGCGTGTGGCGGCGGTGACCGAGGCGCGCATGTCCTGGCGCTCCAGGACTGCCCTGGCCGATGCCGCCTTGTATCCGCGGGGGTGGTGGGCGCTCAAGACGCCGCCTCCCAGAGCACCGAGGCCAGGTGGCGGAAGGGGATGGCGAGCCCCCTGCGCCCGGCACGCCCGGACATCTGCATGAGGCACCCCCCGTCGGCGGAGGTAACCATGTCCACCGGCGGCAGCGTGTCTAGCTTGCGGTCCGCCATCCCTGCCGACACCACCGGGAACTTCACGCTGAAGAGGCCGCCGAATCCGCAGCACTCCTCGGAGGCCTCCCACGAGGCCAACCGGGCTCCAGCGTTGGCGAGGAGGGTGAGGGGCTCGTCGTGGACACGGAGCTCGTGGAGCGCATGGCACCCGTGGTGATAGGCGACCACCCGCCCCTCCAGTCCCCTTCCCAGCTCGGTGACGCCGAGCACGCGCACCATGAACTCGGAGAGCTCCCACGTCCGCGCCGCCAGATCGGTGGCCTCCGGCTCTTCCAGCAACTGTGGGAAGTGGGTGCGCAACATCCCAGCGCACGAGCCCGAGGGGAGCACCACGTGGTCAGCGTAGCGGAAGGTGCGGAGGGTGTGGCGCGCCATGCGCCGAGCCTCGGCCACGTGCCCCGCGTTGAGGGCGGGCTGACCGCAGCAGGTCTGCGCCGCCGGGAAGTGCACCTCGACGCCCAAGCGGCGCAGGAGTCTCACCGCGTCGGCGCACGCATCCGCGTAGAGCCGGTCGGCAAGACAGGTGGCGAAGAGGGCGACGCGCATGGTCAGGACGGCTCCACGGCGGAGGCGGTGGGAGGCAGCGGATAATCGGGAGTGAGCACCTCGAACACGATCTCGCGCTGGGTGCGGAGCACAGGCCTGAAGAGTTCCTGTTCCTCGAGAAAACGGGTCAGCTTGGGGTTTCTGGCCGGCTCAACCACGACCCAGCGGGCGCCGAAGTGGTGCCGGACGGCAGGCCACGTGGCGGTGGCCTCGCCCTCGTAGCAAGGGAAGGCGTCGCACGTGTACTCGGTGGTGGCGTCCGCCGACAGGAAGAAATACTCCCAATACAACCCGGGATCGTGAGCGTACTGGAAGATGGGGTCCATTCCCCCCAGGTACCGGTTGAACCGGTTGCGGGCGAAGAGGGGCCCGAAGTTGTCCCAGTGCGCGTGGAAGACCACGTCGCCGGGCTCGCTGTTGGCGGCGAGCCAGCCCGCGACCTCGGCCATGCGGTCGGGCGCCTGGGCGACGAGGCGTGCGTTGAGCTGGTGCCGGTGGACGCCCCAGGCGAGGTGTACGACGAGCAGGAGGCCCAGGGTCGGAGCTACCCGCCGGCGCGCGCCCGCGGGCACCAGATGGGTCCAGGCCAGGGGCAGAAGGAGGAACCCGAAGGCCGTGAACTCCACCAGGGCTCGACGCGCAGAGGCCAGGGTGAGGGCGAGAAAGACCGCGGCGATGAGCGCGGCCGCCACCGTCATGCGCCGCTCAGCCCTCGGAAACGCGCCCGCGTCGCGCCACCCCCATGCCGCAACCAGGGCCGACGCCCACACCACCAGGAACGACCAGGAAGAGCGCACCAGCTCGAGCACGGGAAGTGGCTGGAGTTCGGTGGCGAAGAGGAGGGGACGATCGGATCCCTTGACCGCGAAGAGCTGCACGATCTGGATCCAGGCGAGCTCCGCGGTGGCAAGGGGGTGAGGGCGGAGGACAGCGCCGACCAACGTGCCCACCAGGACCGCGCCCACCGACTGGAGGAAAGGCACACCCTGGTCGGCGGGCTCCTTCGTTCCGCCCCCGGTGGACGATGCCGGCACCAGGGCTCGGGAGAGCGCGTAGGCCGCGACGATGCCGGGGGCCATCCAGAAGAGGCTCACGTGGAGCCAGGTGATGGCGGTCGAGATGAGGACGAGATGCCACCGGCGCCCACGCACCAGGAAGGAGAGCAGCAGAAGGGCCAGCGCCAGGGAGAGAACGTGGGGCCGCACCATGAGGTAGCGGTAGAGCACGTTGGGAGAAGCTGCCAGGAAGAGGGCCGTCCACCATCCCGCGCCCTGGACGGCGTGGCGGCGGAGCACCCACCAGACCGCCGCCGCCAGGAGCGATGTGGACACGAACGCGGCAGCACGGATCCCGTCCACCACGCCGGGTAGGCTCGCGAACGGCAGGAGCACCATGTGGTAGCCCCACCAAAGGTCGGAACCCAGGTCGCCGATGACGGAGGCGGTGGCCCAAGGGAACGCCGTGTCGAAGACGCCGGCGCCGGCGTAGTGGGCGGCGTGGCCCATGTGGTAGAACGAGTCGGCGTCGGCGACGAACGGGGCGAGCGAGCCGTGGGCCAACACCAGCACGGCCAGCACGGCGGCTGCCTGGAGCCTTACGAGACCGGTCGACTTCCCAGCCACCGATCCCACCACTGCAGCGATACCCGGCAACGATGGAGCTTGCAGACCGCCAGGGCGGCGACGACGAGGGTTCTCATGGCCGCAATGTGCCGGCCACGCGCGTGCCCGGGCAAGGAACCGGAGACAAGGGGACAGCGGCCACAAGCCGCCGGCCCCGGCCCCATCCCGCCAGCGCCGGCCGGGACTACTTCAGCGCAGACGCGTCCGGGCGATAGCGCCGCTGCGCCGCCTTCTCCACATCCTTACGGGTGAAGCGCACCGTCTTCATCTGCCCGCGGGCGAACATGGCCGCCTGGTCGTCGTAGTAAGGGTGATCTTCCTGGTTGCTCTGGCCGTACGCCAGCACGGTGTACGCGCGGGGGATTTCCCCGAACTCCACCGCAAGCACCCACGCATCGCCGGTGTGGGCGGCGAAGCGGCCCGAAGGATCAGGCCCGAAGGAGAGCGTGCGGAAGCAGCCGAGGGTGCCAGGACACCCGGAGACGGGCTCGTCCACCTTGCCGCGTATGACCCGGAACGCGTCGCCCCACTTCATGTCGTAGGACCACCCGCGCTCGTCCATCCACGCCACGGCGGCGGCGAACGCCGACATGGCCTCGTCGGGAGAGCCGATCCCCACGGGGGTCTCCATGGGACGCTCGGGCGTCCACGGCTCCCTGAAGAAGCGGGCCGTGTCGATGACCTGGCGGTACTGGTTCTGCCAGGCGTAGAAGAGGACGCCGCCCCGGCTCTCGGCGGCGGCGGTGCGGTCCCACCTCTCGAGGGCGCGGAGCGCCTGGGCGGGCTTGCCGTCGTTGGCGGTGCCGGACCGCTTGATGGCAGTGAGGAGCTCATCCATGACGCGCTCGGCCACGAGCATGCGCGGCGAGTGCTTGAGCGTCACCATGTCCTCGAGGCTGAGCTTGGCGTCGCCGTGGACCAGGGTGAGGGACATCTGGCTCCTGGGCCTGAGCCGGACGGGCTCGACGTTGGGCGGCACCGTGTCCCGGTCCATGGGGACGTTCAGGTTGGTGTAGTCCGGCGAGTCGTTGGTCTGCGTGATGTATCCGCCCTTGGGGTTGATGTAGAGGGGATGATCCTCGAAGGGATACACCTCCTTCCAGATCTCGGCGGACGTGCGGGCGAAGTAGAAGCTGTCTGGCGTGAGCGGGTGGGGAAGGCGGGGCATGCGCCCGTTGTAGTAGTGGACGATGTTCCCGGCCGCGTCGGCGTAGGTGAAGTTGGAGCTCGAGTGTGCGCGCAGCTTCATGACCTCGAGCCAATCCTCCAGCGACGTGCTCATCATCATGCGGAGGAACTGCTCGCCACGCCGGAACTCGCCGAAGCTCGGGTTCTTCACGAAGTAGATCCGGCCGTCGCCCTGATGGAGCACCGGGCCGAAGCCGGTGTGCCAGGACGAGCGGGTCTCGGTGGCGATCCCTCCGTCCTCGGTCCTGTACTCGACGGTGATCCTGCGCTCCTGGAGGGCATGGGAGCGGCCGTCGAGGACGTAGGCGTTCTCCCGTTCTGGGTCGGCTTCGAGAGCGTAGATCTGTGACATCACGGGCGCGTTGTTCGTGGTGGCGAACCCGAGGTGACGGTTGAACCCGCCAACCGTGCCGAACGCGCTGCCGATTCGGAAGTCGCCGTAGAAGTCCACGAGGCCGGGGACGATGACGTGGGCCTCGTAGTAGCCCGCGGTCCAGCTCAAGTGGGGGTTGCGCAGCAGGATCGCCTTGCCCGACTTGGTGCGCGTCCCGTCGAAGGCCCAGGCGTTGGAGCCGTCCAACATCTCCAACTCCTCCTGCTCATCTCGCGGTGGCGCGCCGCCCCTGGCCCGCTGGAGAGTACGGATGAACCGTTCGGCACCTCCCGCTCCGAACCCCTGCACCTCCCGGGCGTGGGCGTCGAGTCCTGTCCATACGGGCTCGATCCAGGCGGGGAACTCACTGCGATGGAGGCGCACGTAGTGACGGACGCCGGCTGCGAATCCTTCGTAGACCGCCCGGGTCTCGGGCCTGAGCTGCGGCCAGGTGGTCACGGCGTAGGTGTGGTCCTCGCGGGCGCTGAAATCACCGCCGATGGAGTCGCGGCCGGTGTAGAGCCCGTACTCGCCGCGCGCCCTCACCATGTTCAGGGCGATGACGGCGCCGTAGTCCTCGAGTTCGGCCCAGGCCAGGCCGAAGCCCATGGCCTGGAGATCCTGTGCGTAGATGTGGGGGATGCCGTACTCGGTCCGGATGATCTCCACCCGCACGGCCACGGCGGCCTCGGCGGCGGAGTCCACGGGGATCGGGGGGAGCTCGGTGGGGGGAGTGGAAGCCGAAAGGGCCAGGGCAGTCAGAAGCGTGAGCATGGAAACCTGCCGCAAGAGCTTGGGTGATTGTGCCTCCAATCTCGGGGCGCTCCACGCTGCGGGCCAGGATGTCCGGCCCGTCTGCCTCGCGTGGGCTCAGGCGATGTTGGGCTTCCAGCGCCGGAGCACGCCGTCCACGATGTCCACCAGCTCCGTGAAGTCGGTGGGCTTCACCTTCACCTCGCGGGCGCCCAGGGCAAAAGCCTGGACAGCTACCGCCCGGTCGGTGTTGGAGGTGAAGACCACCACGGGGGTCATCGCCCATGGCTCGGGACGGGTCTCCAGCCAGCGGAGGAAGCCGAGGCCGTCCATCCCGGGGAGCCCGATGTCCAGAATGACGACGTTGGGGTAGGGGTGACCGGCGCGGTCGTCGAAGGGCCACCGCCCAAGGAGGTAGTCCATGGCCTCCTCGCTGGATCCGGTGACGTGCACGAAGCACGGAAAGCCCCGGTAGGCGAAGGCCGCCTGGATGAGAGCGGCGTGATCAGAGTCGTCCTCGACCACGAGGACGACGAAGGAGGAGGCCGGCATATCCAGTAATATTCACCCTCTGAGCGTGTCCGTCACTCTCAATTCGGTACGTTCGCACCCGCGGGCCCCGGGCGCCGCAGGTGTGTCGGAGGCTCGTGGAACGCCGTGCCCCGCCTGTACATTCCAGCGGGGCGTCGGGGCGTGATGGGAGTCTCGAGGGAGGGCGCGATGGCCATGTCGAAGACGGGACGCGGCTGGGTCCTCGCTCTATCGCTGGCGGCTGCCGGGTGCGGGGGTGGCGAGGGGAGCACCGCTCCGGAGGCGGTGACGCTGAAGGTCACCCCCGCCGTGGCCCTGGCGGTGGGCGTGGGGGACACGGTCCGCTTCACCGCAGAGGTGAGGGGCGCGGCCGAGCTCCCGCTTCCCGGCGCGTCGGTGAGCTGGCGGTCGGCCAACACCGCGGTGGCCACGGTGGACGCCCAGGGGCGTGCGGTGGCGGTAGCGTCGGGCACCACCACCGTGACGGCGAGCAGCGGGGGCGGGTCGGGCACGGCGAGCCTGGAGGTCTGGGTCCCACTCAACGTCACCTCGTACCAGCCGGGCACGAGCTACTTCGGGCGCCAGTCGTATGTGGAGTACGTCCCCGGAGAGCTTCCGCTCATCCTGTCGGCGGCCCACGGGGGCGCGCTCACGCCGGCGGAGATCCCGGACCGCACTTCGGGGACCACGGTGACGGACACGAATTCAGGGGAGACGCTCCTGGCCGTGCGGGAGGCCCTGGTGGAGCGCACGGGTAAGGCGCCCCACGTGGTGATCTCCCACCTGAGGCGCACCAAGCTGGACCCCAACCGGGAGATCGTGGAAGCCGCCGCCGGGAACCCCTTCGCCGAGAACGCGTGGCACGAGTTCCACGCCTATCTCGAGGTCGCGTCGGCCACGGTGACGAAGACGTACGGATCGGGCTGCTACCTCGACATCCACGGACACGGGCACGCCATCGCGCGGGCGGAGCTGGGCTACCTCCTCAGCTCCACGCAGCTCAACCGCACCGACGCCGAGATCAACGCCCAGGGCCTCGCGGCGCAGAGCAGTATCCGCGCCCTGGCCGCCTCGTCTCCCCTCCCGTTCGCCCAGCTCCTGCGGGGGAGCACGAGCCTGGGCGGCCTCATGCAGGGGCAGGGGATCCGCTCGGTGCCCAGCCCAGGGGACCCGTCACCGGGGAGCGCGGAGTACTTCACCGGGGGATACAACACCCGGCGCCACGGCTCCCTCGCGGCGGGACGGACGGTGAGCGGCGTCCAGGTCGAGCTGCCCTTCCCCGGGATCCGCGACACCGACGCCAACCGCCGAACCTTCGGCCACGCGCTGGCCACGGCGGTGGAGGCATACATGACCGAGCACTTCGGCTTCTTCAGGACGCCCCGGTGACGCCGCTGCTGGACGCCCACGCCCATGTGGACCAGTTCGGCGACGCATGGCCGGCGGCGCTGGAGCAGATCCGCGCCCGGCGCATCGTCACGCTGGCCGTTTCCATGAACCCGGCGTCGTGGGAGGTGACGCGGCAGCTCGCCGCGCTCGAGCCGCTCCTCGTTCCCGCGTTCGGGATCCACCCGTGGGAGGCGCCGGCCTGGCACCGCCGCCTCGGCGAAGTGGAACCGTTCCTCGCCGCCGCACCCATGCTGGGGGAAGTGGGGCTGGACCGCCGCTTCGTGAAGGACCCGGGGGCCTGGGGCCCCCAGGAGGAGGTGTTCGCGTTCTTCCTTGCCGCCGCCCGGCGCACGGAGAAGCTCCTCAACCTGCACACCTCCGGGGCGGAGGCGCGGGTGGCCGAGCTCCAGGCCGAGCACGGGGTGGAGCGGATGGTAATCCATTGGTACAACGGCCCCATGCGCCCCCTGGCCGCGCTGGCCGAGATGGGCGCGTTCTTCACCGTGGGCGTGGAGCTTCTGGTCTCGGAGCGCATCGCCAAGGTGGCGCGGCGCATCCCCCTGGACCGGCTCCTGGTGGAGACCGACAACCCGGGAGGTTGGGCCTGGCTCACCGGGGAGCCAGGGATGCCGGCCCTCCTGGAGCGGGTGGTGGCGCGCCTGGCGGAGGTGCGCCGGCTGGCGCCGGACGAGCTCGGGGGGGTCTTGGAGGGTAACGCGCGGGCTCTCTTGGAGGCGGCCGGCGTCACGGGGCCCCTCGAGCCTCACGTAGGGTGAGGTTCCACGTTGGAGGCCCGGGCGCCATGGCGCCATGAAGGTCGGATCAGGGCAGGCGCTTGCAGGTGCCGCCGGCTAACCCCCTTCCCAGCGGGGAAGCGCCGGCGCGGGCGTCGAGATCGATCTCATGCGTCTCACCATTCACCACGGCGGTGGCGGTATCGTCGCCGTCGAACGTGATCACCACGGTGACGTCACGCCTCTCGTCGCCGTTGGGTCCGTTGACCACGCTCACCTTCGTCGTGCGCGTGATCCTGCCCGAGAGGGGGTACTTCTTGTCGGATCCCGGCACCGGGATGACCACGTTCTCCTGCGTGAACGCCCCGTCCATGTCGTAGGAGGTATCGGTCCCGTCGTCCAGAGTTCGGCTCCGCTCGATGGCCTCGGACCCGGTCCCGTTGACGGTCCGGGTGGCCTCCACCGGGTCCCAGGCCGAGGCCACCGTGCACGAAGGCGAACGGCGTGCGGGCGAGGGTGATATCCTCCAGGGTCGCATCACCCGCCGCGAGGGTCAGGGGGAGCGGCGACCTGGGAACGGGATGGGCACTCCCGAGTAGTCTGGCGGACGACGGGGTGCTTACGCGCCCGAGACCGCTCGGGGGCGACCCCGCCCGAATCCCGTCCGGAGGGACCCATCATGGACAAGATCCTGCCTCGCAACGAGCACACGGTGGAGCGCGCCGTCCGTGTGGTCATCGGCATCGGCCTGCTGGCCATCGTGTTCGTCGGCCCCAAGACTCCCTGGGGCTACCTGGGGATCATCCCCCTCGTCACCGGGCTCGTCGGGAGCTGCCCCCTGTACACGCTCTGCGGGTTCAGCACCTGCCCGATGAAGAAAGAGAGTTGAACCTACCGGGGCCTCACGAAGACGGGCTGGGTCCAGGCGTGGGAACCGCCTGAGTCGGTGACCCGCGCGCGGACGTAGCCCACGTCCTCACGGAGTTCGTAAAGGGCTGGGTTGGCTCCCGAGCGTGCGAGCTCGCGGCCGCCGGCTCCGATGAAGACGGTGGTGTAGCGGAAGTCACCCTTCGGCTCGATGTGGACCTCCAGCCGCCCCGGTGACACGCGCACGTCGGCGAGCGTCACGCCCGTGCTGGCGTAGAAGCCGCCCGCCTCGAGCGCCTCCATGAGCGCCGCGGGCTCCAGCGCCGCGGCCCTCACCGACACCCAGCCACGTCCCGGGTTGGCCCGGTCGCGGGCGAACTCGCCCTGGAAATGATGGGCGTCGTCGGTGGCGATCCCGTAGATGCGCTTTCCCCTCGTGAGGAGCGAGTCCCACACCGCCTCCATCCCCGGCCGGTCTCCGCCACCCTCGTTGTGGACCAGGGGGTGCCCGTTGAAGATCTCCAGGAGGCGGTCCCGCTCCACCTGCGCCAGCTCGGCGACGCCGAAGGCCCACCGGAAATTGGGGTGGTTCACGTGGGGGACGCCCTCCGCTTCCCGGACCGCGTCCACGTTGGCCTGGATGGTCCCCACCAGGGTTTCCGCCGTGCGGTGCTCCACCACGCCCTTGAGGTTGAGGCCGTTCACGTGCACGGGGAGCTTCTCGAAGCTCGAGCTGAGCTCCTCGCCGGGGACGAGAAGGAAGGTGGAGTCCACCAGCTCGGAGAGAGTGGCCGGGTCGGTGAAGACGTCGTGGTCGGAGAGGACCAGGAAGTCGTATCCGTGGTCCTTGTACCACCGAGCGACGACCTCGGGCGGCGAGTCGCCGTCGCTCTCGGTGGTGTGGGCGTGGGTGTTTCCCTTGTACCAGGCCCCCTCCACCGCCGCAGGAACTTCGAATTGCACCGCCGGGGGGGATGACTCCTCCACGGTGCAGGCCGCGGCGGCCAGCGCCAGGACGGCCAGGGGAAGAGTGGCGTGCTTCATCGGGGCTCCGAGGATGCGGTCGTGGGTGGAAGGGTATCGGGTGGCGCGGGGGAGGAGGCCGGCAGGGCGGCTGCGGCCTCGAGTTGGGCTGCCGTCTCCAGAGGGAACGGCGGTGGCCCCGGGATGATGACCAGGGAGCCGGCCGGGGAGCGGAGCACCGCACGGTCACTGAGCCAGGTGATGTCGGGAGCGAGCTCCGGCGGACGCTGGAAGGGCTCATCACCCACGATCTCGTCGGGCCTGAAGAGGTGCTCCACCACGTCCATCTCCAGGGCCCGGCCGGCTGGGATCTCCAGGTCGAGGACGACCACGGGATCGGGCTGCCCCCAGTGCTCGGCCAGCGAGGGCCGGTCCGGGGTGGGCAGGGATCGCCCGTTGAGGGCGACGAGGCGGGTACCCCCTCCCTCCGCGAAGCGGAACTGCAGCAGCTCGGCACCCACCGCCGACAGCACCGCGAGGCGCAGGTGGCGGGTATCGCCCCATGTGGTGTCGGAGAGGGCCCACACCTCGGGCTTGCGGATACCCTTCACCGGCGCGGGAGCCACCCTGGGCCGACGGCTCCCGAAGCCGAACCCCGCCAGGTCCCGGGTCTCGGCGAACGCCGCACCCGCTTTCTGGACGGCCCACGCCCCGGCCGCCGAGTCCACCGCCTCCTGGCTCGCATCGGTGATCCAGAGGGCCTCACCAGAGCCGTGGTCGAATGCGTACACCAGGGTCGAAGGTGCAGGCGCCCGGGAGTCCGGAGCTGCGGCGCGGATGCCGACGCCGAGGCACGCCCCCCCCACCGCCAGCGCCGTCAGCGGTGCCCACCAGGGGTTGGGCTCCCGGAGCGCGTCGAGGGCGGGGAGGAGCAGGAGGAGCGCGACCACGGCGTATCCGCCGAGGAGCGCCGCCGCCCGGAAGCTCAGCCCCAGCCAGAGGAACTCACCGAGGGGCACGAGGAGCGCCAGCACCGGGAGGGCCAGCGCAAGCAGGAGGAGCCAGACCAGCGTGCGCGCCCACCCGCGGGCTCGGAAGGACGAAGCGCCCACGGCCAGGTAGGCGGCGAAGAGCGGTACCTGCAGGCTGGCCGCGGCCGCCGGCCAGCGGAAGGACACGAAGGCCATGGCCGCCAGCGGCGCCAACAGCGCGCCCCATGCCAGCTCGGCCATGACGAAGCGGCGGCGCCCGAGGCCGAAGAGCGCGGTGACCAGGGCCAGGCCGGCGGCGACGAGCGCCGAGACGTACCACCCCTCGTGGTGGAACGTGCTCCCCTGGAGGGATCCGAACTCGGGGTGGAAGCGGGGGAGCCAGCGCAGGAGCCCCCACCCGGCTGCAGCGCCGAGGGGGATGGAGACGAGAGACAGGACGAAGCCCGTGACGATCCCGCCCCACCCGGACGAGGCGTTGCGGACGGGGAGGAGGACCACGAGGGCCAGGACCAGGACCAGCGCTGCCAGGGGAAGGGTGAACGCCTGGTCGAAGACCACCAGGCCGAGGGCGGGGACCGTGAAGTACGTGACGTCGGGTGCCTTCACCTCGCCCAGGGGCTGGTTGCCCAGGTAACGCGCCAGGGCGAGGGCGCTGGCGCCCTCGTGCTGCAGCGTGGCCTCGGAGATGTTCTCCGGGCTGTCGTAGCTCTGGTGGTAGAGCGATGCCCGCCCGACGGCGGCGAAGTTCAGCCCCTGCCGCCCCGCTTCCCGGAACGGGGTGAAGTCGGTGTCGTTGGGCATGCTCTTGTAGACTTCGTACGACAGGGAGTTGGCGAAGGGGAGAGCGCCGCTGGCCGCCAGCGCCCGCACGATCCAGCCGTTTTCCGCGCCGGTCTCGAACATGATGGAGGGACCGCCGCCGCCTCTCATCTCCAGGGAGATCACCACGCGTACGTCGGCCATGGCCGGGTGCTCGGCCACGAAGGCCCGGGCGCCCAGGAGCCCCAACTCCTCCGAGTCGGTGAGGAGGAGGAGGACGTCGTTGCGCAGAGGCGCGCCGGCTTCCAGGGCGCGGACCGTCTCCAGGATGGACACGACGCCGAAGCCGTCGTCGGCGGCGGCCCTGGCGATCTCGCGGCCGTCGTAGTGGGCGGTGAACACGAGGGTGCCCGAGGACGCCGTTCCCGGGATGCGAGCCACGATGTTGCGCACCGTCGCCGCCCGCACGAAGTCCCCTTGGCCCACGAGGGAGGTGGCCGTCTGCACCTCGGGCTCCAGCCCCAGGGCCCTCAGGCGCTCCAGGAGGTAGTCGCGTACCTGGGTGTGCGCCGGGGAGCCGGTGGGGTGGGGTCGTCGGGCGATCTCCACGAGGTGCGTCATGGCGCGCGCCGACGAGAACGTCGTATCGGGAGCGTTGGCCGGCATCGGGGCCGGGAGGGTCCGGTATCCGCTGGTGACCCAACCCGCGAGGAGGAGGGCGGCCAGCATGGCCGTCCCCCGCCATGTGCTGGGCGGGCCTTCGGGCTGCCGCGGCCTGGGCTCCGCTTTCGCCTTGGGCTCTTTGTCCTTCGCCTCCGTCTTCGGCTCCTGCGGGGGCTGGCCCTTGGGTGGACTCGGGGCTTCCCCCAGGAGCGCTGTCATCTCCTTCTCGGACAGCTCCGGCTTCTCGTTCCGGGAGTACTCCTCCAAGTCTTTCTTGCTGATCCCGAGCTCGTCGTCGGAGGGGAGCTCGGGGATCTTGTAGTCGGTCATGGGTGGGGGGGTGCAAGAGGGTCGTGTGGCGGGGCGCCAGCGTTACCTACGAGGGGATGCGGGAGCGAGTTCACGAGCGGCGCCTCGGGTACCGGGGTGGCCCGGTGTGCGCGTGCGCTCCGTGCGGCGTGCCTGCGGAAGAGGGACGCGCGCACGCAGGGGAACCCGCCCGCGCGGGCCACCTCTGCCGGCGTGTATCCCGTTTCCCGCTTCATGGCCCGGGAGAGGGCGGTGGCGGTGGAGTAGCCCAGGCGGAGGGCGGCGTCCTCTACCGTTGCCCGGTCCCGCCCCACGAACGCGGCGGCCTGGAGGAGGCGTCCCCACAGGAGGATCCTGGCCGGCGAGGGGAGGCCAGCGTCCCTCAGGAGGGTGGCGAGACTCCGGGGTGTGTGTCCCACGGCGGCGGCGAGGCGAGCCACCGAGGGGGTGTCCACGGCGTGCTCCGCCGCCCAGGCCACGGCGGAAGTGGCAGGCGCGGGGTACCGGGGGCGCAGCGCCCGCTCCAGGCTCCGGGCCAGGGCGCCGGCGAGAGCGCCCTCCACGGATCTACGGATCCCGCTGGCCCAGGGCGGTCGGCGGGCCAGGAGGACGCCGTCCACCCCGGCGGCGCCGAGGCGGATGAGATCCGGGTCCGACTCGTGTACGTCGGCGTAGGCGACCAGGGCGAGGCTGGGGTACCGGCGGCGGAGGCGTCGAATCTCGATCAGGGCTGCCTCGCGGCTAGGGGAATCCGCATCCACCAGACATCCGTCGGGTCCCATGCGGGCCACGAAGCGGCGCAACTCAGCCCACCCTCGCACCACGGAGACCGTATGGCCCGGGGAGAGAGCGTCCGCCAAGCGGGCCTCGGCCCGCGCGTCGGGTTGGAGTATGGCCAGATGCGCCAATGACAGCCCCTTGGCGGGGCGCCGGGGGCCCATGACGGCTCCCGACGGAGCCGCGTGGAGGGCCCGCCCGGGGGGGGCGGTGCGAAGATGCCGGTGTGGGCGCCGATCAGCAAGCGACCGGAACGGCCCTCACCCCATGCGCTCGAGGCGGACGGCGGTGCCGTAGCAGAGCATCTCGGCGGCGCCTCGCATCATCTCCACGGTCTGGAAGCGGACCGCCACAACGGCGTCCGCGCCCAGCGTCTCGGCCTCCTCCACCATGCGATCGATGGCCTGCTCCCGGGTCTCGGCCATCATTTTCGTGTACTCGCGGATCTCCCCACCGGCCAGGTTGCGCAGCACCGCCAGGATGTCCTTCCCAAGGTGCCGGCAGCGGATGGTGTTGCCGCGGACCATGCCCAGGGTCTCCACGATGCGCATGCCGGGGACATCGGGGGTGGTGACGACGATCATCGCTGGATGTCCCGGTAGGGGTCGGTGAGCCACTCGCGGTAGCGTTCCCAGATGACGCTGGCCAGGAGGGCCAGGATGCCGATGACCACGGCGCCGGAGGCCAGCTTCTCCCACGGCTCCACCGGGGATACGAGGAAGACGTAGACGCCGTACGCGGCCCAGATCGCCGCGCCGGCTATGGCCAGGATCCAGCCGATGGGCCGGGCCAGGTGCTGGTTCACCTCGTCCCACACCGAGCTGTGGTACGTCCCCGGGTGGAAGCTGATCTCCTGGAACCGGCCCTTCACCGCACGGAAGATGGCCGCCTCCCGCGCCAACTCGGTGGAGGTGGCGACGGCGTCCTGGACGCGCGCGTGCTCCTCCGGCGACAACTCGCCGTCGAGGAAGCGCATCAGGTCATCGTGGGTGACTTTACCCGGCACGTCTCTTCGCTCCTACGGAAACTCCGCGCCCATCCCGTCCAGCGCGTCCCTGAGAGCGCGGCGGGCGTGGAACAAACGACTCGCCACCGTCCCCTCGGGGATGTCGAGGATCTGGGCAATCTCGTTGTACCGGAACCCCTGGAGCTCCTTGAGCACAAGGATCTCCCGGTGCTCGAAGCCGACCTTCTCAAGGGCCCGCCACAGGAGCTCGCTGGCGGCGGAGCGCTGACGGACCCGCTCGGGGCCCTTCTCCGCGTCCGCGGGCTTCAGCTCCAGGTTCTCGTCCAGCGTCTCCAGCTTGAAGCGCGCCTGCCGGCTGCGGAGCATGTCCCGGCAGTGATTGCGCAGGATCTGGAAGAACCAGGGGCCGAAAGGGCGCCGCAGGTCGAACCGGTGCAGGGCTTCGTACGCTTTGACGAACGCATCCTGCAGGGCGTCCCTGGCGTCGTCCAGGTTGCCCAGCATGCCCGTGGCGAGGCGGAGCCCCGACGGTTCGTAGGCGCGGACCAATGGCTCGTAGAAACGAGCGTCCCCGGCCTTGCACTTGCGTATCAGTTCCCGCTCCAGATCAGGTTGCACTGAAGCTCCTTCCTGTGGACGGGGATACGCACGACGGGGGGAATCTCTTCACTGGGGCCGGGGAAGTCCACGGTTTTCTCGTCGCGAGGTCGGGACCCTGGGGCGCCGCAAGCCCCACCCGGAGCCCCTTCAGGCGCGGGAGAGCTCGCCGAGGGCGCCCAGGAGAGCGTCCATGTCGCCCTCGGTGTTGAAGTAGTGGGGCGAGATGCGCAGCGCTCCGTCCACCCCCTTGGCATCGTAGTCCAGGACGGCGTCCAGGCGGGTCTGGGCCGACGTGTTGATGCCTCGTGCCCGAAGCTCGAGAACCAGCTCCTTCGGAGCCCACCCGGCCACCTCCGCGGTGACGATGGCGCACAGTTCGGGCCCCCGGTCCAGGACTCTGACCCCCGGCACCGAGGCCAGGCGCGCGCGGAGTTCCTTCGCCAGCGCCCGCGTGCGGTCGCGGATCGCGTCCAGCCCCAGGCTCAGGGCGTAGTGGGCGGCTTCGCCCGTGCCCAGCACCAGCCCCCAGGAGAACTCCCAGGTCTCGAAGCGGCGGGCGTCGGGGGCGGGCTGGAAGAGGTCTTCCTCCACCCAGTCGGCGCCCCGGAGATCGGGGAAGAGGGGGGAGAGCCCGGCGTCCAGGGCTCGGTCCGACACCCAGAGGAATCCTGCACCGCGTGGACCGCGCAGGAACTTGCGTGCGGTGGCGGCGAGGAAGTCGCACCCCATGGCCTCCGGGTGGATGGGCATCTGTCCCAGCGACTGGCAGGCGTCCACCAGGTACAGGACGTCGCGCTCCCGGCACATCCGGCCGATGGTCTCCACGTCCTGGACGAGCCCGGAGTTGGTGGGGACGTGGGTCACGGCCACGAGGCGGGGCCGGCGGCGGTGGATGAGCTCCTCCATGGCCTGGAGATCCACGCCTCCCTCGGGGGCGTCGGGGGCTCGCAGGATCTCCACACCCAGGCGCTCGGAGAGAGAGAGGTATTGGATCTGGCTGGAGACGTAGTCGTTGCGGGTGGTGAGCAGGACGTCCCCCGGCTTCAGCGGCACGGAGGACAGCGCCTGCACGAACGCCGCGGTGGCGTGCTCGGTGAAGGCCACGTTCCCTGGGGATGTGGCCAGGAGGTCGGATACCGCCCCATACGCGGCCTCGATGCGCCCGGCGGCCTCGGCGGCGGCCTCGTACCCGCCCACGTTCGCCTCCAACTCCAGGTGTCCCCGGACGGCATCCAGGACGCCCTGGGGCATGAGGGACGCCCCGGCGCTGTTCAGGTGGATGCGGTGGGCGCACCCGGGGGTGTCGGCGCGGAGTCTCTCGATGTCCATGGATGGTATATGGGGTGCGCCCGGGTCGTTGGCGGAGGCGCTATAATTGGACCTTCGCCGGCATTACGCCACGCCGGAAGCGCGATGCACACCCGTTCGCCAGCGATCCGTCCATGAGCGACCCCACCTCCCAGGGGCTCGAGAAGGCCCGCCGGGAAGCCGAAGCGCTCCGCGCCGAGCTGCACCGGCACGCCCACCTCTACTACATCGAAGAGCGGCCGGCGATCTCCGACGAGGAGTACGACCGGCTGTACCGCTCGCTCTTGGCGCTGGAGCGGGCGTGGCCCGAGCTCGTCACCCCGGATTCACCGACGCAACGGGTGGGGTTCGAGCCCATCGAGAAGTTCGAGACCGTGGTGCACGCCGCGGCCATGCTTTCCCTGGACTCCACCCAGGACCCGGACGAGGTGCGCCGATTCGACGAGCGGCTCCGCAAGGCGCTGGGCGACGAGGCCGTCCGCTACGTGCTCGAGCCCAAGTTGGACGGCGCGTCGCTGGAGCTGGTGTACGAGGACGGGATCCTCACGCGGGCGGTGACGCGGGGGAACGGGCGCGAGGGGGAGGGTGTCACGGAGAACGCCAAGACCATCCCCACGGTGCCGCTGCGCCTGCGCACCGAGGAGCGACCCGCGCCGCCGTTCCTCTCCGTGCGAGGTGAGGTCATGATGTACATCTCCGACTTCGAGGCGTTCAACGCGCGCCTGGTGGTGAGCGGCCAAGAGCCGTACGCGTCGCCGCGGAACTCGGCGTCGGGGTCGCTGAGACAGCTCGATCCGCGCATCACGGCGGCACGGAAGCTGGACGTGCTGGTCTACGACATCCTGAAGGTGGAGGGAGTGTCCTTCGCCACGGACGCCGAGGGGGTGGAGGCGGTGCGCCAGTGGGGGTTCCGTGTGCCGCCGCGCATGGGCATGGCCCACGGCGTCGAGGAGGTGCTGGCGTACCACGCCGCCTACGATGCCGACCGGGACCGGCTGGACTACGAGATCGACGGCGTGGTGCTCAAGCTGGACGACCTGGCGGCCCGGCAGCGCTTGGGGATGACCTCCCACCACCCACGGTGGGCGCTGGCCTTCAAGTTCGAGCCTCGCAAGGAGGTGACGCGCATCGAACGCATCGCCATCCAGGTGGGGCGCACGGGCGTGCTTACACCCGTGGCGTTGCTGCGCCCGGTCACCGTGGGAGGCGTCACCATCGCCCGCGCTTCCCTCCACAACCGGGAGGAGCTGAAGCGGAAGGACATCCGCGAGGGCGACACGGTGCGCATCCAGCGCGCCGGTGACGTCATCCCGCAGGTGGTGGAGGTGGTGGAGCGGGAGAAGGAGCGGCACGCACCGTACGTCATGCCCACGGAGTGCCCGGCGTGCGGCACGCCGGTCTTTGAGGATGGCCCCCGCACCGTCTGCCCCAACCGCTTCGGGTGCCCGGCGCAGCTCAAGGGACGCATCGTCCACTTCGGCGCGCGGGACGCGCTGGACATCGAGGGGCTGGGGGAGGAGACGGCCAACCTCCTCGTGGACCGGGGGCTGGTGCACGGCCTGGCCGACCTCTTCGACCTCGGCGTGGAGCAGCTTCTGCCGCTGGAGAGGTTCGCGGAGAAGTCGGCGACGAACCTGGTCCAGGCCATCGCCGCCCGGAAGGAGCCGGAACTGAGGCGGTTCCTCACCGCGCTGGGGATCCCCGAGGTGGGCGTCACCGTGGCCCGGGACCTGGCGCGACACTTCGGCCGCTTCGAGGCCATCCGCCGGGCGAGCCGCGAGGAGCTGGAAGTGGTGCACGGGGTGGGGCCGCGAATGAGCGAGGCCATCACCTCGTTCTTCGCCGACGCACGCAACGACGGGGCCATTGCGGCCCTCCTGAACGTCGGCGTGCGCCCGCAGGAGTCGGAGCCGGCGCCTGCCGGGGCGGCTGCGGGGGATGCAGGCGCAGCGGTCTTCACCGGGACGCTCCCGGTGGCGCGCTACGTCGCTGAGGCGGCGTGGCAAGCGGTGGGCGGGCGCGCCGTGGGTTCGGTGAGCAAGAAGACTGCGTTCGTGGTGGCTGGCGAGGATGCAGGCTCGAAGCTCGAGAAGGCGGAGAAGCTGGGTGTCCCGGTGTTCACGTACGAGGAGTTCGTGCGGAAGGTGGAGGAGCTGGGCGGAAGCGTGGAGGCGCCCGGCGGAGCGGGGGAGGCGCCGGTCGGAGGCCTCTCCAGCAGCGGCCCGGCGCCCGCCTGACGTGGAGAACCTGGACGTCGCCAGGACGCTGGAGGAGTTGGCCGACCTCCTGGAGATCCAGGGCGCCAACCCCTTCCGCATCCGCGCGTACCGAAACGCCGTGCGCACCGTCGAGGGGCTGACGCGCCCGCTCCGCGTCATGGTGGAGGCGGGCGAGGATCTCACTCAGCTCCCGGGGATCGGGAAGGACATCGCCTCCCATATCGCCGAGCTGGTGCGCACCGGGCAGATCGGGCGGCTGGAGGAGGTGGCTGCCGAGATTCCCCGCTCCCTGGTGGAGCTCGTGCGCCTGGACGGGGTGGGCCCCAAGAAGGCGCGTAAGCTCTTCGACGCCCTGGGCGTGCGCACTGTGGACGACCTGGAGCGGGAGGTGAAGGGGGGACGCGTGGAGGGATTGGAGGGGTTCGGGAAGAAGAGCGCCGAGAAGATCCTGCGCTCCATCGAGGACCACCGCCGGCGCGTGGGTCGCTTCCTGCGCGACGACGTGGAGCAGCTCCTGGCGCCGGTGCTGGATCACGTTCGGGGAGCGCCGGGCGTGGAGCGGGTCGAAGTTGTCGGGAGCTTCCGCCGCCGCAAGGAGACCGTGGGCGACGTGGACCTGCTGGCGCTCTGCGACGGCGACGGCACCCCCGTGGTGGAGCACTTCACCGCGTACCCCGGAGCCGCTCGGGTGGAGGCGTCGGGGGGGACGAAAGGGAATGTGGTGCTCCCCTCCGGGCTCTCCGTGGACCTGCGCGTCATCCCCCGGCGCTCCTTCGGCGCGGCGCTCCAGTACTTCAGCGGCTCCAAGGAGCACAACGTCGCCATGCGGACGCGGGCCGTGCGCCAGGGGCTCCGGGTGAACGAGTGGGGCGTCTTCCGCGTGCCCGAGGGGGTGGACCCGGACTCGTTGGGGAAAGAGGACGGTGAGCGCATCGCCGGCGAGACCGAGGAAGGCGTCTACGCTGCGCTGGGGATGGCGTGGATGCCGCCCGAGCTGCGGGAGAACCGGGGGGAGGTGGAGGCAGCGTTGGAGGGGAAGCTACCGGAGCTGGTCACCCTCGAGGACATCCGGGGCGACCTCCACATGCATTCTACGTGGAGTGACGGTAAGGCCTCCGTGGAGGAGATGGCGCGCGCGTGCCTGGCGCTGGGCTACGAGTACTTCGCGCTTGCCGACCACAGTCAGGCCATGGCGATGGTGGGGGGCCTCACCCCCGAGCGCGCATGGGCCCAGTGGGAGGAGATCGCCGAGGTGCAGGAGCGCGTCCCGGAGGTCCGGATCCTGCGGAGCTGCGAGGTCGACATCCTCAGGGACGGGAGCCTCGACCTCCCCGACGAGATCCTCGCCGAGCTGGACGTGTTGGTGGTGTCGGTGCACACGCTCCTGGACATGGACAAGGCCGCCATGACCGAGCGCGTGCTCCGGGCGGTGCGCCATCCACTGGTGGACATCCTGGCCCATCCCACCGGGAGGGTCCTCAACCGCCGCGAACCCCACGCCATGGACGTGGACGAGGTGCTCGCGGCGTGCGCCGAGGCGGGGGTCGCCGCGGAGGTGAACGCGAACCCGTGGCGCCTGGACCTCAACGAGGTCCACGTGCGCCGCGCGGTGGAGCTGGGGTGCAAGGTGGTCGTTTCCACCGACGCGCACTCGCCGCGGGGGCTCGAGCACATACGCTTCGGCGTGGACCAGGCGCGGCGGGGGTGGGTGGAGGCGAAGGACGTGCTGAACGCGCTGCCGCTGGCGGACCTCGAGGCCTGGCTGGGGAGGCGGGCTCGGTAGAGGAGTGTCACAAGTTCTGTGTGAATGGCCTGTTCATCAAGCGGGTATCCGTCCCTCGAAGACGATGGAGAGATGGTTTAGGGCGGCGGTGCAGTCCGAGACAGGCCGGCTCCACCGCTCGCTGGCTTTCATAACGGCTAGGTACAACACCTTCGTCACCGAGTCCGGGGTGGGAAACGCGCCCCGGTGCTTCGTCATCTTGCGGAGCTGGGCATTGACCGACTCCACCGCGTTCGTCGTGTAGATAACCTTCCGGATCTCGGAAGGATAGATGATGAAGTGCTACCTGCCGGGGCTCCTTTGCTACCTTCACCACCGCCGCACCAATGCGTTGACCGAGGGCATAAACGCCAAGATCCAGAAGATCAAGTACCGTGCCCGCGGCTATCGGAACCGCGCCAACTTCCGACGCGCCATCCTGTTCCATTGCGGCGCCCTCGACATGAACCCACTCTGATTCCCGAAGAGCCGCTTCTATTTGGGGCTCCGTGGCCCATCGCTTCGTTCGGCGCTCCAGGGCCGCATAGCCTATCCCGGGGGACTCCGACCCTGTGGCCCAGCCCAGAAATCCAAGGGATGCTTTCCCCTGTAACCGATTCGCTTCTTCTTCCTCGATCCCGGCCTCACGTGCGCCCTGCTCGACCGCACGCTCGCCGATCCGCGCCCGTCCTACTCCGTAGCTTCCAGCCTATCCCTTTCCAGGGAAGACAAGCACATCGGGCTCGAACAGGTGGTTGCCGCCCAAGGCCGGTGGGAGGTCTAGTGTCTTTGTGTCGTGCCTCCACCGATCCAGGGCGCGGCCGGGCGTTGCGTTCCGCCTCAGCCGGCGCCGGACGATCCTGTGAGCTAGGCAGCGAGCAGTCCGAGGAAGGGGGCGACGTCGGTAACGATTCCGATGGTCTGCCAGCTTCCGCGGTCCGCCAGCTTCGTGACCACGGCTGGGTTGATGTCCACGCAGATCGTGGTCACGGTGGCCGGGAGCAGGTTCCCGGTGGCGATCGAGTGCAGCATGGTCGAGAGCATGAGGCACACGTCGGCATTCTGGCAGTGCGCTCGCATCTCGCGCTGCGCCACCATCACGTCGGTGATGACGTCCGGAAGTGGACCGTCGTCGCGGATCGATGCGGCGAGAACGAAGGGCGTTCCGGTACGCACGAGGGTGTGCATGAGGCCCTCGGTGACGATCCCTTGCTCCACGGCGCCAGATATCGAGCCTGCGCGGCGAACCGCGTTGATGGCGCGCAGGTGGTGCTGATGTCCGGCGGGCGTCGGGGTGCCTGTCTCGAGCGCCACGCCGAGCGACGTTCCGAACATCGCGGATTCGATGTCATGGACGGCGACGGCGTTGCCTGCGAAGAGCACGGTGACGAAACCCCTCTCCACGAGCGTGGCGAGATGCTCGACCGCGCCGGTGTGGACGACAGCTGGGCCGACCACGGCGATCACTGCGCGGCCCGCCGCGCGCGCCTGACGAAGGATGCGCGCGACTTCGGTGATGACGTGGGCCTTGGGCCTCTCGGATGACACGGCGCTCGACATGAACTCGAAGTCATGGCTCTGACGGGGCCGCTCTTGCGGGTGGACACGGATGCCGGCGTGGCCCACCACGTACAGGTCCCCACGACGGACGTCGGCCATGGGGATCGCTTCGGCCGAAGCGCGGTCAAGGCTCACCCGCACGCCCAGATCCATCTCCGGATTCGCCACGCGGACCCACACGCCTCCCAGCCGGACGTCCGTCTCGAGGTTGGTCGTGACGTAGAAGTCCGATGGCAGGACGCCGTCAGCTGGCGCCGGCGCGAGAGCGGCATCGGCGGAATCACAGGCCACCGCCCCGTGCTCCTGGATCGCGACCAGGATGCTCTCGAGCTGCTTGCCGGTGTCTGCGCGGACCCTCAGCACCGCCACCGATGCGTCGCTGTTGGTGCGGCCGACCTCGAACGATAGCGTCTCGAATTCACCGCCGAGGGCGATGATCTGATCCATGACGCACGACATGATGCCCGAATCGATGAGGTGGCCTTCGACTCGGAAGTCTTCTGACACGGTCATGGGCCTGATGCCTTCCGGGAGAGGTGATGTGGCTGACCGACGGCAGGACCGGGCAGGGTAGGGCGAGGAGTGTTGCGCGGCAAGCGGAGCGGACGCGGCGCTGTAGCGTTGAAATGGGAATGACCTCTTTCGGAGTCTGTTCGATGCGGGAGCGCGCACGGACCGGAGCCGGGGGTGGATGATGGCGGACGGCCGCTGGAAGCCAGGCCGCAAGCGCGCGCGCCACCGCAAGGCCAGGCCGCGCAGAGCCGCGTTCGGAGAACTGATCCAGTGGGACAGCTCCGAGCACAGCTGGTTCGAGAAGCGTGGCCCGAAATGCACCCTGATCCAGGTGCACGACGACGCCACCAACCGGCTCCTCATGTCGCGCTTCGTGCCCAAGGACGACGGGGTGTCCAACCGGCAGGTCGCCATCGACCGTACCGAGTCCATCATCCGCAGGGCTCTGGCCCAGCTCAACGTCGCCCTCATCCTGACCCAATCCCGCCAGGCCAAGGGCCGCATCGAGCGCGACTTCGGCACCTCCCAGGACCGCCTGGTCAAGGAGTTGCGCGTCGCCGGCGTTTCGGACCTCGACGAAGGCAACCGCTTCCTCGAGGAGGTCTACATCCCGTACTGGAACGAGCGCTTCGCCGTTGAGCCCACCCTCGCCCAAGACGCCCACCGCCCCTGCCCAGGAAGGCCAACCTTTACGTCCTCTTCGCCGAGACCTGGACCTGCGGCGTCGCCCACGACTTCACCATCCGCTTCCTCAACCGCCGGCTCCAGATCCCAAAGAACCAGGCCCGCGGCATCCGCCCCGGTCACAAGCTGACCGTCCAGCAGCGCCTCGACGGCTCGCTCCACTTCCGCTTCGCCAACCGTCGCCTCCTGCCCGAACCCATCCAAGAACGTCCGGAGGCCGGACCTATCAATCACCGCCGCATCAGGCCCAAAGCGGCTCCGGCTCCCCAGCCCGCCAAACCCCGGCCGATGCCTCCCAAGCCCACGGCCGACCACCCGTGGCGGCGAGGCAGCGCCCTGCTAGCCAAGCCGTCCTTGATCGCCAAGCTGCGAAGGGCGCCCTCCGCTACGCTCCGGGCGCCCTTCGCAGCTTTACCCCTACCACGAACCCTGAACACCCCACGGGGAAGGTCATTTCTATTTCAACAGATCCCTGGTCTTTTCTAACCCAAGGCAGCACCATCCGGTCAGGGTGACATCGCACGCGGAGGCGGCGCGAGCCCTGTCCCCCACACGTGAGGTCGAGCTGTGGAGACGATGGGAGCATCCTGCCGCACGCCTATCTTCGCTTCGAGAATCGTCCTTCTCGCCGCGACGGCGCTGTTGGCCCAGGCGTGCGCGGGCACGTCGGGCGCCAATCCCTTTCGCACCCGCATCGAGCGTGAGCCGACTGTTCTCGAGGTAGACAACCGCCATTGGGCGGACATGACCATCTCGGTTCGCCGAGGAGGCAGCCTCGTGAGGCTGGGGCTGCTAACCACGAACGGCAGCCGGCGATTCAATATCCCTACGGAGGCTGCTGCGGCCGGAATGTCGGCCACGTTCCTGGCGGATCCCGTGGGATCGGGATCTATCTACGAAAGCCCGCAGGTGACGCTGCTGGCAGGCGAGGTCTACGTCTGGACTCTGGCGGTGAGCGTGGAGCAGTCGACGTTGGTGCGCCGTTGAGGTTAGCGCGAGTGCTTCTTCTCGACGCCCGCCCCTCGAGACTTGGACCGCCACTCCGTCTCCTGTCGGCTCGCGCTCTTGTTGCAGGCGTCGAAGGTGCTGCCGCCTTACACACACCAACTCTGCACCCGGGGTGCCGAGGGCAACCCCGCCTGGCCTGGCGGGGCAGCACCAGGCGATCCCGCACTCGTTGGCCTGACGTCGGCATCGCCTCCCTTGGTCCCGCTCCGTCCGGGTTTCAGCCTCACAGACGATTCGGAGGAGGACCTTCCTGCTTCGGCCACGTTGGCCATTTCCACTGCAACGTCACAAAGGGCATCGACCAACCCTTGACTTCCCCCGGCGATGCTCTGTAGACTGCCCTCTTCGTTGCTGCGGTTTCGTCCGAGTGGACGTGCACCGCAACCTTGGACCTAAAGGACTTCCATGCGGTCGTTCGGCTTTACTTTTGGTGCACTTCGACTTCGGGGGCTCGTACTTGGCCTCCCGAAGGGGGCGCGCTTCGCCGTACGCACCGGATAGGCAACCGGAAGCCGGACTGGTCCCGAAGCGGCGGGCCCCCTCCACCGAGGGGGCCCGCCGCTTTTTCATTCCCAACCAAGGGCGGCCCGATATGTCCCGAATCCCCATCTTCGATACGACGCACATTGATGGCGAGCAGTCTACCGGCTGCGGCACACCCGCCACCGAGAGACTTCGCATGCCGAGCCTGGCGGGCACATACTCGAGGTGCACTTCGCCGCCGGTCGCCGCGGGGACGTCGAGTGATTTCTGGTGGCGTGCGCAGGTGGAACGTAGGTGCAGTCGCCCTCGTGAGCACGCCACCATGGGCTACACTCTCGTTGGACGCATGACCTTGGTCCTGGCTGCGATGCTGCTTGCGCTACCGACGGGGGCGCGCGCTCAGCACCGAGACGTCACCGGCCAGGTGGTCGCCCAGGAGAACCGGGCGCCGCTGGCAGACGTCTCGATCATGTTGGTGGGAACGCAGCGCGGCATCCTCACCGATGGCAACGGCAGGTTCCACCTTACAGTGCCGAGCGGACTTGTGCGTCTGCGTGCTAGCATGATCGGGCGTACGACCCAGACGGTGGACGTAGGCGCAGACCAGACGAACGTGGCGGTGGTGCTGGGCACCGACGTGCTGAACCTTGATGAGATCGTGGTGACCGGGACGGCCACCTCCGTCGCCCGACGCAACCTCGCCAACGCCGTAGCCACCGTGAGCTCCAAAGAGCTCGATCAGGCACCGGCGGCAAGCTTCGAGCAACAACTTGCAGGCAAAATCGCCGGCGCCGACATCCAGGCCAACAGCGGTGCCCCCGGCGGTGGCATCCAGGTGAGTCTGCGCGGCGTCTCCACCATCATCGGCAGTTCCACGCCCTTGTACGTGGTGGACGGCGTCATCATCAGTGATGTGGTTGTTCAGTCAGGCGCCGACGTGATTCTCAGCTCGGGAAGTGGCGTCGGCTTCACGTCGGACCAAGACAACGCAGCCAACCGCATCTCCGACCTGAATCCCAACGACATCGAGTCCATCGAAATCCTCAAAGGTGCTTCGGCCGCCGCCGTGTACGGCTCGAAGGCCAATAACGGCGTCATCATCATCACGACCAAGAGGGGGCGCTCGGGTGCGCCGCAGTTCTCCCTCACCCAGCGGTTAGGAACGTCCCAGATGTCCAACAAGCTGGGCCTCCGGCGCTTCGATAATCTCCAGGACGCCGTGGATGCTTTCGGCCCCCGCGCCGCCGACTACTGGCAGCCGGACGTCTTCTACGACCACGAGAAGGAGATCGCGGGCCACCAGCCTCTGTCCTACGAGACGGCCCTGAGCATGAATGGCGGGACCCAGGATACGCGCTACTTCGCGTCGGGTCTGGTGAAGCACGACGGAGGAATCGTGGCCGGCTCCTACTACGACAAGCACTCCTTGCGACTGAACCTGGATCAGAACGTGGGATCCAGCGTGTCGCTGAAGCTCAACACGAACGCTGTGCACAGCAAGACGGGACGGGGCTTCACCAACAACGACAACCGCTCGGTGTCATACTGGATGACGTTCCCACAGACGCCGACCTTTGTGGATATCCGCCAGCGGGCCGATGGCACCTGGCCTGTGAACCCCTTCGCCAATTCCAACCCGCTGCAGACCGCAGCGCTGGCCCGTAACGACGAATCGGTGTGGCGCATCATCAGTTCGAGCGACCTCCAGATCGACGCGCTGAAGACCGACGAGCAGTCGCTTAGGGTGAGCCTCACCGGCGGCATGGACTTCTTCAACCTCAAGAGCGTGGTCTACTCCCCGCCGGAACTGCAGTTCGAGGCGCTGGACGGCAAGCCGGGCACCACCTACCTGGGCCAGACGAGCAACCTCAGCCTCAACGCCAACGCCAACCTGGTTCACACGTGGCAGCCCAAGGAGCGGAACCTCAACGCCACGACCTCGATTGGCATCCAGTTCGAGGAGCGGGACCAGGACATCGCCCAGATCCTCAACGAGGATCTCATCGTGGGCCAGACCAACATCGACGCAGGCACCAACCCGGCGGTCTTCCAAAGGAGGCAGCGGGTGCGGGACCTGGGCCTGTTTGCGCAGGAGGAGGTGCTGCTTCTGGACGAGCGTCTTCTGCTCACCGCCGGGGTCCGTGCGGATCGGTCCAGCAACAATGCGAATCCCAATCAGTTATTCTACTATCCCAAGTTCGCCGCCTCCTATCGGATCGCGGATCTCATTCCCGGGGTGGTGGAGGAGCTGAAGCTGCGCGGCGCCTGGGGTGAATCGGGCAACCAGCCGGTGTACGGGGACAAGTTCAGCAACCTGAACGCCGGCAACATTACGGGGCTCCAGACCCTCACCATCTCCACGACGACGGTGGCGGAGGATCTGCATCCCGAGCGCCAGAAGGAGTTGGAGGGAGGGCTCGACGCCACGCTCTTCAACCGCGGGGCGCAGTTGGAGGTCACGGCCTACCAGCGCCGCATCACCGAACTGCTGCTCCGGAGAGCCCTGCCGCCGTCCAGCGGATTCAGCACCGCCATCTTCAACGGCGGCGTCATGAAGACCACCGGACTCGAAGCGGCTCTTCACACGATCCCGATCCAGACCGAGAATCTCACATGGACCTCCCGCGTGATCTTCTCCACCGACAAGACCATCATGGAGGAGTTGCCCGTGCCTCCGTTCGCGGCCGGCGGCTTCGGGACGTCGCTCGGCGGGTTCCGGGTGGAGGAAGGCAAAAGCGTGACCCAGGTCGTCGGCCGGGATACCACGGTCGTCGCGAACGACCCGCGATGTGACGGGCCCTGCCCTGTCGGTACCCGCATCGTCACGGGGATCGGGGACGCGAACCCAGACTTCAAGATGGGCTTCTCCAACGAGTTCCGGCGCGGTCCCCTAACCCTGTACGGGCTGGTGGATTGGCAGCACGGCGGCGACGTCGTGAACCTCACCGCGTGGCTCTACGACCTGAGCCGCACCTCGGTCGACTTCGCCGACCCCTGCAACCTGCAGGGCTGCCGGTCAGGCGAGACCTTGGGTGAGTACCGCACGCGGCTTTATCCGGGGCGCACGAGCCGTGTCTGGGTCGGAGACGCCTCCTTCGTGAAGCTCCGGGAAGTGACGCTGACGTGCGACCTTCCCGAGGACCTCGTGCGTACCCTCTGGGGGAGGGCCAGTTATCTGCGTCTGACGTTCAGCGGACGCAACCTCCTCACGTTTACCAACTACTCGGGGATGGACCCTGAGGTCTCGAACTTCGGAAACCGGGCCATCGGCCGAAACATCGACGTCGCGCCCTACCCGCCCAGCCGGAGCTTCTGGCTGTCGGTGGACGTGGGCTTCTGATCTGCCACGAGGAGAATCCACATGAACGCGAACAAGACGTTCCATAGGGTCCTCGCCGTGACCGCTGTCGTCGTGTCGGCGACGGGCTGCAACGTGGACTTCACGGTTCCGAACTACAACAACCCGGCGCGTGAAGACCTCACGGGTAACGCCACCAAGGTCACAATCTCTGCGGCGGTGCGCGGGATCATTAGGAACCACCGCGGCCTGAAGGCCGGAATGGTGGTGCGGCTGGGCGTCTGGGGACGTGAAGGCTACGACCTGCGCCCCGAGGAGCCCCGTCCGTTCACCGAGGCGCTCATCGACCCCATCGATCCGGTGAACGGTGGGCAGTACTTCGCGGGCCAGTACACCCAGATCGCTCAGAGCAACGCCGTGCTGACGGCCCTGGAGAACGCTCCGCTCTCGGACACGGAGCGGCGCGCGGCGACCGGCTTCGTGAAGACCTTCAAGGCTGACGCCTATTGGCAGGCGGCCATCGCCCGTGCGACCGAGGTGGGGCTCCCCTTGGACCCGAATCCGGATCCGGTGGGGGACCTCACACCCATCTCGAGCAAGGCCGAGGTGTGGGCTTACATCAACCGCCTCTACGAGGAGGCCTTGGCCGATCTTCAGGCTGGCGGCTCATCCTTCCCCTTCGAACTGCCGGCTGGATTCTCGGGGTTCGACACGCCTGACCGCTTCGCCACAGTGAACCGAGCCCTGAAGGCGGTAGCCCTGAAGTACCAGGGAGACTGGAGTGGAACGCTGGCGGCGCTGCAGGGCTCCTTTGTCGACGCCAGCGCCTCCATGGACTACGGCGTGGAGTTCAACTACAGCACCATCTCCGGGGACGCGTCCAATTCGTTCTACACGAGCCCCTACCAGCACGCTCATCCGCGCCTCAGGGCGGACGCGCAACTCCAGGCAGACGGATCGGTGGACCAACGAGTGCGGGACAAGCTGAAGCCGGAGGCCGCCTTCACCCTTTTCGGGGTCACGGTCTTCGACGCCATGGACGTCTACAAGAGCCTGTCCGCACCTGTGCCCTGGGTGACCAACGATCTGCTCCTGCTCATGCGGGCTGAGGCGAACCTGGCCACGGGCAACCGGGCCGCGGCTCTGGCCGACGTGAACGCGGTGCGCACCGTGGATGGCCATCTGCCGGCGCTTCCGTCCGGCTGGAACGGTGACATGCTCCACGAGATTCTCTACAACAAGCTCCTGTCGCTGCTGTGGGAGGGCGGCTTCCAGTACCTGGACTACCGGCAGTACAGGCTGCTGGACGAACTACCCCGGGCGCGGCCCAGCCACGGTGTCTATCCGGGGTTCCCCTACCCGGTCAACGAGTGCCTGGCCCGGGACATCATGAACCAGCCCGAGTGCGCAACGTACCCCCCAAGCTGAGGTGAGGGATCGTTGGGGGGGCGTGAACGCCCCCCACGATCCCAGCCTCTTCAGGGGACAGCCGGGACTGCCCCGGCTGTCCAAGAGCCGAGAGACCCATGAACCGTCCCGATGCTTCAGGCCCTGGCTTCGCCGCATCGCTGCGAGCCGCGTTGGCGCAAGCCCTCCTGCTCATGACCGTGGCCGTCCTCCCGGCCTGCACGCCGCCGGGAGGGGAGGACAAAGGCCCCCACTTCCAAGTAGCTGTGGCCGACGGGCTCGCGAAAGGACCCCTGGACGGGAGAGTCATCCTGATCCTCTCCTGGGACAGTACCCCCGAACCTCGCCTTCAGCGCCTGCGCACACCCATGGCGCCGGCCATCTTCGGCATGGATGTGGAGGGCCTGGAGCCGGACGGCGTGACCGTCATCAATGGAAGCACGCGCGGCTGGCCGGTGGAGCACACCGGCGAACTGCCGGAGGGTGACTACTTCGTACAGGCAGTGCTCAACGTCTACACCACCTTCCACCGCGCCGATGGCAACGTCATCAAGGCCCATATGGACCAATGGGAGGGCCAGCAGTGGAACACCTCGCCGGGCAACTTGGTGAGCCAGGTCCAGCGTGTTCATGTGGATCCGGGCAGTTCAGGGTCCATTCGGGTGACGCTAAGCCGGAGTCTACCTCCTCTCGACCCTCCACAGGACACCAGGTATGTACGGCACGTGAAGTTCCGTAGCGACATCCTCAGTGACTGGTGGGGCCACGACATGGACCTGGGCGCCGTGGTGGTGCTCCCCGAGGGGTACGATGACCATCCCACTGCGCGCTACCCCGTGGTGTACTGGCACGGGCACTTCCCGCGCACCTTCAACGGATTCCAGGAGGCTCCCCCTGATCCGTCCCTGACCGGGCGTGCGAGAGAGAGCGCCGAAAGCCGTTACCGGTTCTTCCAGGAATGGGTCTCGGGCATGCTAGGCCGCTTCATCATCGTTCTCCTGCAGCATCCCACGCCGTTCTATGACGACTCGTACGCGGTGAACACGGCCAACAACGGACCGTACGGCGATGCCCTCACCCAGGAGCTCATGCCCCGGGTAGAGTCGGAGTTCCGGGCCATCGGTGAGCCTTGGGCCAGGGTGCTATCCGGAGGATCCACGGGGGGATGGGAGTCCCTGGCCTGGCAGGTGTTCTATCCGGACATGTTCAATGGGACCTGGACGTTCTGTCCTGATCCCGTGGACTTCCGGTACTTCCAATTGGTGAACATCTACGAGGACGACAACGCCTTCCGCCCCAACGGCATGTTCAAGGCCACCCCCGTCCGCCCATGGCAGAGGGACGTGGACGGCCAGGTCGTCATGAGCCAACTGGACGCCAGTCATCTGGAGGCGGTGCTGGGCTCCCGCGGCCGCTCCGGCGACCAGATGGACATCTTCATGAGCGTGTTCGGGCCGGTGGGGGAAGACGGGTATCCGCGTCTCCTCTACGACAAGTGGACCGGCGAGATCGACAAGGGCGTCGTGGAGTACTGGCGGGACAACTACGACATCCGGTACATCCTGCAACGTGATTGGAAGACGCTGGGTCCGAAGCTGAAGGGCAAGATCCACATCTATATGGGCGATACCGATACATACTATCTCGACGAGGCCACCCGACTCCTGGAGGAGTTCCTCGAGAGCACGACGGATCCCTACTACGACGGATCCTTCACCTGGGGTACCCGCCAGCCCCATTGCTTCTCGGGCACACCTGAGTTCCCCGGCCAGACGCCATACCAGCGTGTGCTTCCGCTCATGCTGCGCCGCATTCTGGCCACGGCGCCCGCCGACGCCGATGTGAGAACGTGGCGCTATTGACGCCCCAGCCCGACACCGCTCCGGCCAGGGCTCGTCGACGGGGGTTCTCCAGCGGGTGCCGAGCCCGCTGATGCACACGACGTCTCGCGGCGCTTGCACGCAGCACGCACCGGCATCCGTCAGGACCGCCTCACTGTCAGTCCGGCGCAGTGCGCCGAGGGCCTGGAGTACCCTGAGCGCCGCGCCGTAGACCTCGTCGAGCCCGACGGAACCGTACGCCTCCACGAGGGCACGCGGCTTGCCCCTGACCACTGGCTTGACCTCCGGCGACATGTCCAGCGCCGCGTTCTGCGCGACCACGCTTCGCGTGGTGCCCTCCGCACCCAGGGCACGCTCGAGGAACACGACGCCGTCCACCCGGATGGGCCCGGTCGCCGGGGGGCTGCCGGCCCCATTGGCCCCACCGGGGCCACCGGGGACCCGCGGGTCGGGGCCCGCGCTCCCGGGACAGGGTCGGCACCAGGAAAATGGGGGTCTTGCGGCGGCGCTGCCCGGGGACCGAGCCCAGGAGGCGAACGGACGTCGCTCGGGTCGCCATGCCCCGAGAGGGACGCGGCGCCGCGACGAAAGCCGATACGACCACGCTCCGGCACGGTTGCCCTCCCGCCCCCCGCTCCCTCAATTGCTCCCGGTCCTGGTGCCACCGGCCTGGCTCTGCCCCGGCCGATTCTCCTGCGGAGCGAGCCCATGACGCGTTTTGCGCCGGCCGCCATCCTGGCCGCCTCCCTGGCCGCCGCTTCCTGCGCGCGGGGCCCCGCCCCCGCCGACCTCCTTCTCACCGGGGCGTCGGTCTACACCCTGGACTGGCCCGATCCCGACCCCGAGGGGAAGCCTGCGCCCCAAGCCCCCTTCGACCCGCACGCCGGCTGGCATCCCGACGCCCAGGCCGTCGCAGTGCGCGGCGACACCATCGTCTTCGTGGGGACGGCCGGGGGCGCGCAGGCGTATCGCGGCGCGGACACCCGGGTCATGGAGTTGGGCGGCGCCACGGTCATCCCGGGTCTGATCGAGTCCCACGTGCACCTGGTGCAGCTGGGCGCCTTCCTCTCGCAGATCGACCTGGTGGACGTGGCCACCGAGGAGGAGGCCGTGCGCCTGGCCCAGGAGAAGGCCGCCACCCTCCCCACGGGCACCTGGATCCTGGGCTCGGGGTGGGACGAGGGAGCGTGGGCCAACCGCTATCCCACCCTGGGGCTGCTGTCGGAGCGGGTGCCCGACCACCCCGTCTACTTCCGCGGGCTGCACGGCTTCGCCGGGTGGGGAAACCGTCTGGCCTTCCAGCGGGCCGGGATCACGGCCGCCACTCCCGACCCAGAGGGCGGCCGAGTGGTGCGCGACCAGGCGGGCAACCCCACCGGGGTGCTCCTCAACCGGGCCATCCTCCTTCTGGAGGACTCCGTCCCGGCAGCCACGGTGGAGGAGACCATGGACCACGTCCTGGCCGGCCTCCAGGTCATGGCCGAGCACGGCTACACCTCGGTGCACGAAGCGGGCGCCGACTACCGTTTCCCGGAGGAGATCGTGCGGCGGATGATCGCGGCCGGCTTCCAGGCCGAGATCCACGCCATCGGGGACGGAGCCAACCGCAGGACGCTGGAGCTCTACCACAGCGTCTTCCAGGAGCATCCGGACGCAGCCACCCTCCGCCACAAGATCGTGCATGCCCAGGTGGTTCACCCCGACGACTTCGAGGGCTTCGCCGCGCTGGGAATCGCCGCCTCGGTGCAGCCCCCGCACGCGGTGGAGGACATGAGCTGGGCCGAGGAGCGGCTCGGTCCCGAGCGCATACGGGGGGCGTACGCCTGGCGCACCCTGCGACGGAGCGGCGCCCGCCTCCTCCTCAACTCCGACCTGCCGGGATCGGACTGGGACATCTTCTACGGGCTGCACTCCGCGGTCACCCGCCGCGACAAGCAGCTCCGGCCTCCGGGCGGGTGGTACCCGGAGCAGGTGCTCACCCCCGAGGAGGCGGTGCGCGGCTACACCACCTGGGGCGCCTGGGCCGAGTTCCTCGACCAGGTCACCGGGATCATCCGCACCGGGATGCGGGCCGATCTGACCGTCCTCAGCCTCGACCCCTTCGTGGTGGGAAGCACGGACCCGGCTCAAGTCGACCCAGGCCCATTTCAGAGGCAAGAAGAAAGGCTGCCCTCCACACGGAAGACAGCCTCTCGCAGTGCAAAACGCTCAGTAGATCAGCTCAGCCCAGCGCCCTTCCTCGATCATCTTCGCCTTCTGCTGCTGGTACGCTTCAGGCGAGCCGACGATCTTCGCCAGCGCCCGGTCCAGCAGCTCGCCGATCTGCTTCAGGCCGGCCACGTAGACGTAGGTCTTGGGATCCTGCAGATGGGTCCAGACTCCTTCGGCGTTCTGGGCGATGGCCCCTTCCAGGTCGACAGGGGCGTCGAAATGGGCACGCGGGCTGAGCGCCTGGAAAGCCTTGAACGTCTCCTGGTCGTAGTAGTACTCCAGGTCGGCGTTCTGGTCGTTCATGTAGGCCAGCTCGATGCCTGTCATGGCGCCGTGGTAGAGGCGCACATCGCCTTCCCAACCACCCAGGTCATTGTAGATGTGCTTGATGAACGCACGGAAAGGGGCAATCCCCGTGCCTAGCCCCAATACTGTTGACTTAATGCGGATCAGGGCTATATTGCGGTCCATCGACTCCTCACTGAGGTGCAACGATGGCGTGGACCGCGGCGGCACTTCCTGTGGGCGTTCGGCTGACCGACCACATTAGTCTGGGCGTGCTTACGGCCAGCTTCCCTCTGGAGATTGTGCAGTCCGTTCTTGCCCGCACCGAGCGCGCGAGTCAGCGCGAGCGGGAGTTGCCGGCTCATGTGATGGTCTATTATGCCATCGCGCTGGCGTTGTACGCGGACGTTTCCACGCGAGAGATCCTGCGGTGTCTGCTGGAAG